>Ga0056129_1000004_pt1 | contig 124157 bp, 104 predicted proteins | sample WorMetLIZISLAND1_FD_71118 | JGI IMG/M metagenome (GOLD analysis project Ga0056129, IMG submission 71118) | Marine gutless worms symbiont microbial communities from Max Planck institute for Marine Microbiology, Germany - Olavius loisae LIZARD... ...
AGAGAGTAGCATCATCCGAGCCATCGTCGACGCAGATGATTTCCAAATTGGTATGGCTTTGCTTCTGAATACTCTCCAATGCAGATTCAATCGTTTTTTCGGCGTTGTACATGGGTATCAGAACCGATACCAATGGAAGTCTGCTCAATACTCACCTCCCGTATCCCAGCGTTCATCGAGCGCCGTATTTGCTTGTTACCATGGCTCTCGGTTTCAAGTCTAGGGCCCGGCGCTTGTTTTCCTGCTTGGATTTTATTTTTTCGCTTCTGTTTTTTTGGCGATGGCGTCGGTAATTGTTCCCTCCGCCATTTCGGCGGCCTGCGCCAGGGTTTCTGCAAAGGTGGGGTGAGGATGGATGGTACCGCTGATATCGGCAGCATCGGCGCCCATTTCGATAGCGAGATTGGCCTCCGCTATGATGTCACCCGCGCGAGCGCCCACTATCCCCACGCCAATGAGTCGCCCCGTGTTCTCATCAAATATAGCCTTTGTACTACCTCGGCTCTTATCCGCCGAAAGTGCTCTTCCGCTGGCCGGCCAAGGAAAGATTCCCTTTGTATAGGCAATTCCCTTCATCTTTGCCTGCTTTTCCGTATATCCGGTCCATGCGACTTCGGGATCGGTGTAGGCAACCGAGGGAATCGTCATTGCCGTATTAGCGCTTTTCAACCCTGATATTACTTCGGCGGCCACCCTACCCTCGTACACTGCCTTGTGAGCCAGCATGGGATTGCCGACCACATCACCGATTGCGTAGATTCCGGGTACATTGGTTTCCTGCCGCCTATTCACGGAAATAAAACCATGTTCATCCACGGCAATCCCGATGTCCTCGGCTCCGATTCCCCTGCCGCTTGGGTTGCGGCCAACGGATACTAGAATGGCATCGGCTTCAATTGTGCTTGGCGCTTTCTCTCCTTCGAGGCTTATGATAAGGGATTCCCCCCGGGACTTCACCTCCGTCAATTTGGTAGAGGTATGTATGGCCTTGTATCTATGCTTCAATTCTTCGGATAACTGGCGAACAAGATCGGTATCAGCGAGGGGGATGAGCTGATCGAGCATCTCTATTATCGTGATTTCCGATCCCAGGGACCAGTAAACCTGAGCCATCTCTAGACCGATGATTCCTCCGCCAAGCACCGCAAGTCTCTTAGGGACAAAGGGCAGTTCAAGAGCCTTGCTTGAATCCCAAATTCTCTTATCGTCCTTAGGCAGGGATTGCAGCGCCACAGGTTTAGATCCAACAGCAATAATAGCCTGCTTGAAACTGACAAGCGTGCTGCTGTTTGCAAGGTGGACATTTATGGTTCTTGAGTCCGCGAATCTGCCCCTTCCATTAAGAATCGTAACATCGCGTGCCTTTGCTAATCCCCGAAGACCTTGGGTAAGCTTATCGACAATTTCGTCTTTTTTTGCTCTGAGCCTATCGATATCGATTTCTGGGGAAGCAAATTTCAGTCCGTAGGTTTTCAGCCTCCTCGAATCCGAGATTATCTCCGCGACATGGAGAAGGGTTTTCGACGGAATGCAACCGACATTGAGGCAGACTCCGCCGATTCTCTCCTCCCTTTCGATAAGTACAACTTTTTTGCCCAGATCGGCAGCCCTAAATGCGGCTGTGTATCCCCCGGGGCCGGAGCCGAGCACCGCCAGATCGCAGCTAATTGATTTGGTCATATTCACTCCAGGAAGTTAAAGTAGTACGCGGCGCATATCGCCCATCAAGCTTGATAGATAGCGCGTAAAACGGGCGGCGGCGGCCCCATCGATTACTCTGTGGTCGTATGAGAGCGAAAAAGGTAGAATCAGGCGTGCATCAAAGGACGATCCATTCCACACGGGCTTCATCTCGCTCCTCGAAATACCGAGTATAGCAACCTCGGGGGCATTGATTATTGGCGTGAAATTAGTTCCCCCGATGCCTCCCAAACTGGAAATAGTGAAGGTTCCTCCGGACATCTCATCCGCCTTTAACTTGCCGTCCCTGGCTTGTTGGCTGGACTCGGCAAGCTTCTCCGCGAGTTCAAGGATGCTTAGTTCGTTCGCGTTTTTTATCACCGGTACTAATAGACCGCCCGGGGTATCCACGGCCACTCCGATGTTGATGTATTTTTTGCGTATTATCCGTTTGCCATCCGAGCTCAGGGAGCTATTGAAATCCGGAAAGGCTTTTAGTGCTTGCGTTGTGGCTTTGATTATGAATATGAGAGGACTTATTCCCTTGCTTCTAGCGAGTTCGATGTTAATTTCCCTGCGGAATGCCTCGAGTTCGGTGATATCCGCGTTTTCAAACTGAGTGACGTGCGGTATGCCAATCCAATTTCGATGAAGATGGGGGCCGGATACCCTCTTGATTCGGCTCAGTTCTTCCGCTTCGATTTCCCCAAATGCCGAGTAGTTCGCGCTTGGAATTAGCGGCAGCGTGAAGTCTCCGGCGGCTCCGACAGAAGCCGAGGCTCCGCTCATAACACTTTTCACCAGGGAGCTAAGATCCTCGCGGGTTATCCGCCCCTTTGGTCCCGTGCCGCTAACTTGGACCAAAGACACTCCCAATTCTCTGGCAAGTGCCCTTACAGACGGAGTTGCATGATATTTGGCGCCCATCTCTTGAGCGTTAGCTTCCTCGGTGTCTGTTCTTGGGGCTTCCCCGGGCTGAGGGATGGATTCGAACGCGGGAGGTATCGCGGGGGTGGTAATCCTCTTTAGCGCCGAGCCTTGCTCAGAATTCCCTTCACTCAATTTTGTATCGTCTGGAGCCGTATCTTCTTTAACTTCCGGTTTTGACTCCGCATCAGAGCCGCTAGTGGAGTTCGCCAATGCGATAAGATCGCCGGAGTTTACGGTATCGCCCTCACTCACCTTGATTTCGGTAATAGTGCCTGCCAAAGGAGAGGGTACATCTATAACCGCCTTATCGCTTTCAAGGGAAATAAGCGGTGTCTCCTTCTCTACAACATCGCCCACGCGAACGTAAATCTCGACAATTCCCACGTTTTGGGCTCCCTCGAGATTAGGAATTCGTATTTCAACCATTTGATTCCGCCTTTAGTTGACTAGAGGATTAGGTTTTTCAACGTCGATTTTGTACCTGGAAATAGCCTCGGAGACAACCGAGCCCTTCAATCCACCTTCCTCAGCGAGAGATTTAAGAGCGGCTAAGGTTATCCATCGCCTGTCAACTTCAAAGAAATCCCGGAGTTTTTCTCTGCTATCGGACCGGCCATAGCCATCAGTGCCAAGAATGGTGAGCCTGTTTGGGATTAATCGCCTTACCTGCTCCGGATAGGCTCTCATATAATCGGATGAAAAAACAGCCGGCCCCTCATGCCCTTCCAGAATTTTTGTAAGATACGGTGAGGAAGATTCTTTCTCTGGTTTTAACAGGCGAATTCTCTCACATTCCAAGCCGTCTCTATTTAGCTGGTTGACTCCCGGAACACTCCAAACGTCGGCGCGCACCTTCCAGTCTTCTTCCAAGAGTCTTGACGCCTCTATCACTTCTCGGAATATGGCTCCCGAACCCATAAGCTGAACAATCGGTCCCCTTCCCTCGGGAGCCTTGCGGAATAGATAGGCGCCTTTAATTATGCCCTCCTCAACCCCTTCGGGGAGCGATGGTTGAACATAATTCTCGTTCATCACCGTGATGTAGTAGAAGAGGTTCTTTCGTTTCGCGAACATTTCATAAAGCCCATCCCTGATGATAACGGCCATTTCATACGCGAAGGCGGGATCGTAGGCGCGGCAGGTTGGATAGGTGGCAGCCAGAAGTAGACCATGCCCATCCTGGTGCTGCAAACCCTCTCCGTTCAAGGTGGTTCGACCGGAGGTGGCGCCCATAAGAAATCCCCGAGCATGAATGTCTCCCGCCGCCCAAGCTAAATCGCCTATTCTTTGGAAACCGAACATCGAGTAGTATATGTAGAAGGGAATCATCGGTATTCCATAGTTAGAGCCGGAGGTTCCGGCGGCTAACCAGGATGAAAAGGCACCGGCCTCTGTAATTCCCTCTTCCAGAATTTTGCCCTTTTCGGATTCCCTGTACCACATCATGTTCTCAGCATCCTGGGGTTTGTAAAGCTGACCCGAAGGAGCATATATGCCCAGTTGTCTGAACATTCCCTCCATGCCGAAGGTTCTTGCCTCGTCCGGAACGATTGGAACCACATACTTTCCGAGTTCTTTATGCCTTGCGAGTCCGGCAAGCAGCCTGACAAAAGCGTTAGTGGTTGATACCTCGCGCTTATTAGAGCTCTCAAGGCTGCTCTTGAATATGGCGTCTTCTATCGGAGGTATATTCAACGCGGGAGTATCAAACCTCCGCGATGGTATTGGACCGCCTAATTTCTTTCGCTGCTTCCTAATGAATTTCAGTTCTTCGGAATCTTCGGCTGGTCTGATAAAGGGCAGTGTTTCAAGTTCGTTGTTTTTCAGAGGCACCTTGAATCGATCGCGGAATTCGATTAGGGACTCGATATCCATTTTTTTCTGACTGTGTGTTTTCATTGCAGCCTCGCCGGCCTTGCCCATACCATAGCCCTTTACGGTCTTTACCAGAATCACTGTTGGAACACCCTCTGCCTTGATGGCTTTGGCGAAGGCCGCGTAAATCTTCCGTGGATCGTGGCCCCCGCGGGTCATTTGCCAAAGATCCTTATCGCTCATGCCTTTAACCATCTCGGCAATCACCGGATCGGATTCGAAGAATTTTTTCCTTAAATGCCCGGGACCCTTGGAACGAAGATCTTGAAATTCGCCGTCCACCATGGAAGCAAATTTTTTTAGCAATACTCCCTCCCTATCTTTTTGCATTAATTCATCCCATTCGCTACCCCAAATAACCTTGATAACTTCCCAACCCGCTCCATTAAAGGCTCCCTCGAGTTCGTCGATAATTCTTCCATTTCCCCGAACCGGACCGTCGAGTCTCTGTAGGTTACAATTGACTACGAATATCAGATTGTCCAACTTCTCACGAGCGGCTAGGCCTAGAGCGCCCAAACTTTCAGGTTCGTCGGTTTCACCGTCGCCAACAAAGGCCCAGACCTTCCTATCGCCAATGCTTATGTGCTCATGGGCCTCCATGTATTTCATGAATCGCGCCTGATATATGGCCATTAGCGGGCCCAAGCCCATCGATACTGTCGGGAATTGCCAGAAATCGGGCATCAAAAACGGATGAGGATAGGAGGATAAGCCCCTGCCGTCAACCTCGCGGCGGAAGTTGTTCAGATGCTCTTCATCGAGGCGGCCTTCTACAAAGGCCCTGGCATACATTCCAGGCGAGCAGTGGCCCTGGTAGAATATGAAATCCGGGCCATGCGGGGCATCATAGCCCTTGAAGAACCAGTTGAAACCGACTTCATAGAGTGCAGCCGAGGAGGCATAGCTAGCTATATGGCCGCCCAAACCATCTGGATTCTTGTTTGCCTTAGCCACCATTGCCATTGCGTTCCAGCGGACATAGGCGGCAACTTTTTGGGCAAGTAGGCTGTCTCCCGGGATTCTCTCCGCCCTATGGGGATTTATCGTATTGGCATAGGGTGAGACAGTAGTATCAGGCGGGCGAATACCTCTTTCTCTCACTCTGTTATTCAACTCACCGAGAAGGTAAGTTGCCTTTTCCCTTCCCTCGGTATCTATTATGCCTTCAAGCGAATCGAGCCAGTCCCGAGTTTCATCCGGATCGGGATCTACGAAAGTTGCGGGCATGCTGCCTCCTAGACTGAGCTATATATCTAGATTACGATAATGCTTTCAAGGAGATTAGACAATCCAAACTTTGCCGTGAGGAGAGAAAGCCTGACATCCTCCTCCGCGAAAAATATCCGCTGCAAGCGGAATTCGCTCGTAAATATGGGCCTCCGGACAGCGTTCGAAATAAGCTTGCGAAACGGGAATTCGGAAGCTGGTAGCCCGGCGATGGTTGAAATCTGCCGCATCCAAGGGCCGGAGAGCAGTACAAGGGGACTTTACGCGGAAGAATTTACCAACTCGAGGTTTTTTCTCGCGGTATCGTAAGAAATTCGGCAACGGCATCCTTTCCAATAGCATCTGCAGGGCTTCCCATTTCAAACAGCGGGAATAATCGTTGCGTATAAATAAGCGGAATTCCTTTTTCAGGATTGTACGGATCCTAGTAGGAGAAGTGTGGCGGGAAATCTCGGATACAGCGTCTGGATGCTAAGTTTGGCCATTTCTACAACTGGATTTTCTTCAATCCAAGCATATACTTGGACGAACAGAATTTCATCCAGACAATGTGGATACTTCTCGGTAACAATTTCCGCGTTTGCAAATTCGTTGCTACATTCACGAAGAACCAAGGTTTCCAACAGTCCCCCGGGCGTCTTCTTGTTGGTCTCTCTTTGAGCTTCCGATTTTTTTCTATCCGCTCTATATTTGGTTTGCATACTACTTCCATAATTGGGCAAGAGCATTCAGAATGATGATATTCGAGACACGGTTCTTTCGAAGAATTGGCTGCTTCACGAACCTATTTAGGTGCCGGCAAAACCGGTATCCTTTCCCTGGCAGCTTATTTGCCGCCAATGCCTTGCAAACTGCCACTAGATTTTGAGACAGGCCGCGACCCTTGGCAGAGTAAGGGCTCGGTGCTATCTTTGCAATTGACATAGATCTATCTTTGGGATTATACAGATCTCATTATCAAGTATTGGTAAAGGGGGAAATATCGAATGAAAAGAACAACTTCGATTCTAATTCTGATTCTTGTGGGCACCACGCTCTTCGCCAATGGCGCCGGCAGTTCAATCAAGATTGCGGTTGTGGGGGCCCATTCGGGCGATCTCGCATCCTATGGCATTCCGACAGTCAAGGCGGCTGAGATTGTTGTTGAAGATTGGAATGCAAGGGGCGGTGTGTTGGGGAAGAAGATAGAACTCATTGTGGAAGACGACGTTTGCAAGCCCGAAGTCGCGGCAAATAGCGCCAGTTTGGTTGTAAGCAAGGGCGCGATAGCCGTTATCGGCCATATCTGCTCCGGAGCTACAAAGAGCGCCTTGGGCATCTACAATGAGGCCGGAATCCCCGCGATCAGTCCCTCGTCTACTAACCCGCCGCTTACTCAGAGCGGAGATTATCCGAATTTCTTCCGCACCATCGCCCCAGACGATGCTCAGGGCCTAACCATAGCGAATTTCATAGTCGACCGGCTCGGATTAAAATCGGTTGCCGTGCTTCATGATAGACAGTCTTATGGAAAGGGCTTTGCGGACTTTGCCATGAGTTATCTCGAGAAACGGGGGGTTGAGATTGTTCTCTATGAGGGCATAACCGAGGGAGCCGTGGATTATTCGGCCGTATTGAACAAGGTTGCCAAGTCGAACGCCGAGGGGCTAGTGTACGGCGGATATCATCCCGAGGCCTCGAAATTGGTGCAGCAGATGAATCGCATGGGTCTGGATATCCCCTTTATTTCCGACGACGGGGTAAAGGATAGAACCTTCATAGAAGTTGCGGGGAGGGAATCAGAGGGAGTTTATGCATCCGGCCCCAAGGATACATCGAGCAATCCCATGAACCAAGAGGCCACTGAAAAGCACAGATCCACTTATGGGGAGGAACCGGGTGCTTTTTTTCATAATGCATATGCCGCTACCATTGCACTTCTCACCGCGATAAAGAATGCCAATAGCACTGACGGACAGGCCATAATGGAAGCTCTGCGTTCGAACTACGTCGATACGCCGCTTGGCAATATCAGTTTCGATGCCAAGGGTGATGCAACAGGAATGGAATTCTCGGTTTACCAGGTTCAAAACGGTGAGTATGTAGAGCTGTAGAGTACTACTCACCCAGGGGTGGCACCTGCCACCCTGGTCCACCTTTTTGACGCAGTTTGATATTCGCCCTAGGAGTTGCCAGTTGGAGTACTTCCTACAGCTTGTGCTTGCCGGGCTAACTAAAGGCAGCATCTATGCCCTGATAGCCCTCGGCTATACGATGGTTTATGGCGTTTTCAAACTTATCAACTTCGCCCACGGTGAGATTTATATGATAGGCGCCTTCACCGCCCTCATCGTAGGCAGCGTATTACAGATTATCACGGATCTGGCTCCCCTTATGATTTTTGCAATATCCCTGGCCGCCGCGATATTTTTTTCAGCTGCCCATGGTGTTACAATGGAACGAATCGCCTACCGTCCACTCAGGCAGGCCCCCAGACTCACCGCGCTGATAAGCGCGATAGGCATGTCGCTGATACTTCAAAACTATGTCCGCCTGGCGCAAACCTCTGATTTCCTGCCCTTTCGTTCAATGATTCCGGACATTCCCTGGTTAGTTCCAGGGAGTTCTCCAATCACTACTACTCAGCTTACGATATTGGCTACAACCATAGTCGTGATGATTTCGTTAACCCTGCTAATCAAGTTCACCAGGATGGGAAAGGCGATGAGGGCGGCGTCTCAGGATAGAGTTATGGCCCAATTGGTTGGAATAGATATGAATAGGGTGGCGGCATACACTTTCATTATCGGGTCGGTAACCGCCGCGATTGGCGGAGTGCTGATTGCGAACCACATGGGTCAGATAAATTTCTATATTGGCTTCTTGGCAGGCATAAAGGCCTTTGTGGCGGCGGTGCTTGGCGGAATTGGAAGCATACCGGGGGCAGTATTGGGCAGTTTCGTGCTCGGTATGGGCGAGAGCTTTGGTGCCGGGTATATTGCCAGCGCTTATGAGGACGCGTTTGCCTTTGTAATTCTAATAATCATTCTTAGCCTTAAACCCTCCGGTCTGCTCGGGAGTAGTGAGGTGGAAAAGGTTTGATGGCGAATTTCCTCAAGGAGCTAAGGAGTTCGCTTTTCAATGCTCTCTGGATGATGCTTCTCACCTTTCCAATCATGGTTATCAAGGTAAATCTGAAAGAGTCTTCGATAAGCTGGCGTTGGATGAATTTGCTCTGGATAGGCATCGGGAGCTTTGTTCTCTCATGGATATGGAGATATTTCCGCCGTAAAGAGAAACCGAGGCTTACTCCCGGCAGGAAAAGGCGAATTCTCGGTTTGTGGTGGAGTAAGAAGGGGATTAGGGCAGGCGTGCTTGCTGCCCTGGCTCTGTTTGTTATCGGTTTTCCATGGATAGTGAATCTTTACCAGGTTGGCATAATCACCAGTGCTCTGATGTTCGTGATTCTGGGACTCGGTTTGAACATCGTTATTGGCTATGGGGGCTTGTTGCACCTGGGCTACGCCGCATTCTATGCCGTGGGCGCCTATAATTACGCTCTCATGTATTTGTATTGGGGCATGCAGTTCTGGGCCGCACTGCCGCTCGGAGCTATCTCCGGTGCGCTTTTCGGCATACTCATCGGCTTCCCCGTCCTGCGGCTAAGAGGCGATTACCTTGCCATAGTTACCCTGGCATTTGGGGAAATCATGCGATTATTGCTTCTGAATTTATCGGATTTTACCAAGGGAGCCGAGGGTATTGCTCAGATTCCGCGTCCGGGTTTCGTGCGCGACTTATCCCTTCGAGGAGCTACAAATTACCTATTCTATATCTGTGTAGCCCTGGTAGTTCTTACCATATTCATAATCCGGCGCCTTGAAAATTCCAGGATAGGCAGAGCTTTGGAGGCCATGAGAGATGATGAAATCGCGGCCCAGTCTATGGGAATCAATCTTACAAGAAACAAGCTGATTACCTTTGCCCTAGGGGCGTTTTGGGCAGGACTGGTTGGCGTAATCTTGGCGGCGAAAACCACGTACATCGATCCGGGAAGTTTTACCTTATTGGAATCGGTGATGATCCTTGTCGCCGTGGTGCTGGGCGGCATGGGATCGATTCCGGGTGTAATGCTCGGTGCCCTCATAGTAACTTTGATTCCGGAGTATTTCCGCGCCCTATCCGACTATAGGATGCTAATGTTCGGTGTCGCTCTGGTGGTAATGCCCATATTCAGGCCCCGAGGAATAATCCCCAAGCTGAGGAGGCATTACATTGTCGGCGAGGCAGATTCAGAAGGCAATCCATGAGCCATACCATTCTTGATGTAAAAAATTTCTCGATGAGCTTTGGAGGACTTCGCGCTGTCGATCGAGTGAATATCCACGTCGATACGGGTGAGATAGTTGCTCTTATCGGGCCAAACGGCGCGGGTAAGACAACCCTGTTCAACTGTGTAACGGGTCTGTACACTCCCACGGAGGGCGATATAGCAATTTATAGCAGCGATAGAAGAACTGTAAGGATCAACGGGGTCAAGCCCAATAGAATTACCGAGCTGGGCTTGGCCCGCACCTTTCAGAATATCCGTCTGTTCAGCAGTATGACTGCCTTGGAGAATGTAATGATAGGCCGCCATTCGCGACTGAAGGCAGGAATTCTGGGAGCAATACTGCGCGATAGGAAGACACGCGCGGAGGAGGGGGGCGTCATAGATGCAAGCATGGAGATATTGAGAAAGCTCAAACTAGAGAAGTATGCAAACGAGATTGCCTCGAATCTCCCATATGGTGCCCAACGCCTTCTGGAAATAGCTCGGGCCATGGCAACTGAACCCCAACTCCTGCTGTTGGATGAGCCGGCGGCCGGCATGAATTTGGCCGAAACGAGAAAACTCGACTACTTTATCGGCAAAATTCGTGATGAGGAGCAAATAACGATACTGCTGATAGAGCATGATATGAATCTGGTGATGAGTATTGCTGAACGCATATATGTTCTCGATTATGGAAGCTTGATAGCCGAAGGAACTCCTGCCGAAATAAAGGCGGATCCCGCCGTAATAAAGGCATATCTGGGGGAATGAAGCATGCTCAAGCTCGACTCCGTTCACACCTATTACGGGAATATACAGGCGCTGAAGGGAATCAGTCTCGAGGTAAACAAAGGGGAGATAATCTGCCTTATTGGAGCAAACGGCGCTGGCAAGTCCACGGCCTTGATGACCATTAGTGGAATCGAGACTCCACGTAGCGGAACTATACAGCTTGATGGGACTGATATCACTGGTATGCCACCCCACAAGATTGTTGGCATGGGGATGAGCCAGGTACCCGAGGGAAGACGCATGTTCCCATCACTCACGGTTTTGGAAAATTTGGATATGGGGGCATATCTCCGTTCCAATAAGAATGAGCGAAAACGTGATATCGAATACGTGTTCGATCTCTTCCCAATTCTCTCGAAGCGTAGGAAACAGACGGGCGGAACCCTCTCCGGCGGCGAGCAGCAGATGCTAGCGATAAGCCGGGCGCTGATGGCTAGGCCGAGGATTCTCCTCCTCGATGAGCCATCGCTGGGACTGGCTCCACTAATCGTGCACCAGATTTTTGAAATAATCGTCAGGATTAATAATGAGCAGGGAACAACCATCTTCCTTGTTGAGCAAAACGCCAACATGGCATTGAAAACCGCCGACAGGGGCTATGTACTCCAAAATGGTAGGATAGTTAAGACTGATTCCGCGACTGTCCTTCTGGAGGATGAGGAGGTGAGAAGCGCATATCTTGGGGTTTGAGGGAATTACCTTGCTTCCCAACCACGGGAAAATTCGTTACATTCCCCCCCAATGGAAAGCTTCATACTCGGCACAGGCGGCATGATGCCCCTCCCCAATAGAAATCTCACCTCCATGCTTCTACGTCGAGAAGGAGAATTATTTCTGTTCGACTGCGGTGAGGCCACTCAAGTCAGTCTTCGCCAACTCAATCTGAAGTGGAAGAAAATTTCGGTAGTTTTGATTAGCCATACCCACGCCGACCACGTAACAGGGCTTCCCGGAATTCTGATGCTTAGCTCCCAAGTAGAGCGTAACGAGCCGCTTGTGATAATAGGTCCGCCGAAGATACGGGAGTATATCGAAACCAATCGCAGAGTTTTGGATATGCACATTAATTATCCAATCGAAATCAGAGAGATAGCCCAACCCCATGCTCCCCGGGAAGTTTACCGCGGGGAAGGCTACAGAATCCGTTCTTTTCCGATGCGCCATTCGAAAATTTGTGTTGGATATTCCTTTGAGGAGGATGCGAGGCCGGGTGTATTCCTCCCCGGAAAGGCTGAGAATATCAGAGTGCCCAAGGGCCCCCTATGGGGCAGACTGCAAAGGGGGGAGGATGTGGAACTCGAGGACGGAAGAATTATAAGCCCGGGACAGGTAATGGGGCCTTTGCGCGAAGGCCGCAAAGTCTCCTATGTAACCGACACCACCTGGCGCAGTTCCATCCCGTCCGAGGTAAGCGGCTCAGATCTGCTCATATGCGAAGCGATGTTCGGTGAAGAACTAGCCAACACGGCATTTGAGAAGCGACATCTCACCGCCAGACAAGCCGGTCAATTAGCGGCCCAGGCAGGAAACATCCGTCGGATGGGTCTTATTCACTTCAGCCCCCGCTACACCGATTATGAACTGAAGGCACTGCAAAAAGAGTGCCGCGATTTTTTCCCTAACGCATTTCTATGCCGCGATCGAATGGTAATTCAAATACCCTACAGTGATGAAGAATAAGCAGGTAGTGCTACCGGCTGGAAATCCAGCAGGATAAAGGCGCGGAGAGCGAATGAAGTAGAAACCCAGAATAAGGCTTGGCTACCTCCGGCGTCTGAAGCCTCGCTTAGCGGAGTGTTCGAAAAGGGTATGCTTGTATCGGTTCTATTCGAGTAACCTGGTCTCGTTCTCCAATCTAAGTTGCCTTGTATAAAGCGCCCGATAAGCCCCGCGACGCTGAATCAGTACTTTGTGCGGCCCCTCCTCGATTATCCTTCCCCTGGAGAGTACCACGATTCTATCAGCCTCTCGAACCGTGGAAAGCCGATGAGCTATTACAAAGCTGGTTCTCTTTTCCAGCACCCTGTGGATGGCCTTCCTAATCGTCTCTTCCGTTTGAATATCCACGCTGCCGGTTGCCTCATCCAACACGAAAATCGCCGGATTTACCAAGATTGCCCTTGCGAAGGAAATTAGCTGTTTCTCGCCCACACTCAGCTTTGCACCCGAGGTTCCCACATCCGATGCATAGCCATCTATCAAATTCAGTATGAAATCGTGTGCTCCAACCAACTTAGCCGCCTCGATTACCTCATTATCTGAGGCTTCCAATCTTCCGTAGCGAATATTCTCCATAACAGTTCCATTGAATAGGTGGGGAGTTTGGAGAACATAGCCCAGCCTGGATTGTAACCAGCCTTGAGAGCGCTTTCGATAATCGATGTCATCGATTAGGATACGCCCCTTAGTGGGTTCATAGAAGCGGCAAACCAAATTCACTACAGTGCTTTTTCCGGCGCCGCTCTCACCCACGAGCGCGAGAGTTTCCCCAGCTCCAACCTCGAGATTGAAATCTTGAAGTACCATCTCGCCCATCCTGTATTGGAAATCGACCGATTCGAACTTGATTCTCCCCTCGATTTCGGACAAATACGACTTTGGAGTATCCAATGCTTTTACTTCTCTGATATCCGGTATTTCCTCCAACAGAGAAAGAACTCTCTCCGCCGAGGCCTGCGCGTACTGCAAATCGGCAAAGGCCCGACTCAGCTCCATTACAGGTTCGAAGAAGCCGGCCGTGGCAAAAACAAAGGAAACCAATGCGCCATAGGTAATACCCGTTCCAGCTAGTAGGGTGCTGCCCCCACGCCAGAGAGCAAGAGCGGTTCCAGCCGCTCCGAAAGTCAAAACCGCCGGCAGATAAAAGGCTGAAACAGTCGCGGTTCGAATGGTTCGGCGCCTCATGGTGTTCGTGATTTCCTCGAATTCCCGAGTGTTCTTTTTCTCGCGTACTAGAGTTTTCGTAGTACGGGCGCCATCGATACCCTCACTGTATCCGGCAGTGAGGCGGGAATTGACACTTCTAATCTCCCGATAACCACTCAGGAGTTTTTTCTGAAACCAAAGGGACATTATGATTAGGGGCGGGAGTACGGAAAGGCTCACCATGGCGAGACGGAAATTCACGGTGAACATCGTTACCGCCATGATTAGCATATAGGCTAGACCCCAGGAAATATCGACTAAGCCCCAGGCAATAACATCTCCCAGCTTCGTTATGTCCGAGGTCATCCTTGCCATAATCCAGCCGGTGGGTGTTCGATCGTAGTACGAGAAACTGAGTTCCTGCAGGCGTTTAAAACCCTCTTTGCGAATATCGTAGCAGATACCAACCTCCACCTTACCCGCAATTACAATGAAAGCGAAGATATTTATCGCCTGTACAATTCCCAGTGCGCCAAAAACGGCAATGAAAGGGTACATATATTCGAAATTCTCAGGGATAATCACTCTATCTACAAGCCAGCCGACAATAAACGGTTGAACCACCTCTATAGCCGCGACGAGTATCATCAGGGCAATCATCACGGATACATGCTTCTTGTGCAAACTGACAAAGCGCAGAAGCTTACCCCAGGTAAGGAAGTCGAATCGCCATTTTTTCCTTGAATGAGAGTTCATACTGAGCCCATCTCCAGCGGTGCATTCTGGATGTCCCAGATTCGCCTGTATAGGTTGTTCCCCAGAATCAATTCTTCGTGAGAACCCTCATGGCTGATACAGCCGTTCTCAAGTATCAGAATGCGATCGGTCTCTTTCAGTGCTCTTATGCGATGTGTCACTATGAAAACGGTGGTATCGGCGAAGTATTTTTTGAGTTCCGCCAGGATATTGGCATCTGTTTGGGCGTCGATAGCGCTGAAGGAATCATCCAGGATAATAACCCTGGGAAGCCTGGTAAGAGTTCTCGCTATGGCAACCTTCTGCTTCTGCCCTCCGGAGAGCGCAACACCGCCCTCTCCAACCAGAGTTTGAAAACCATCCTCAAAAGCCTCTATCGTTTCCTTTAGATGTGCGGTCTTCGCGGAGGTTTCAATCAGCTTAGCCGGAGCCTCAGGGGCGGCCAGCGTTATGTTCTCCCGCAGGCTCCGGTTGAACAGGAAAGGCTCCTGGAGAGCGATGCACACTTGGCTCCGCAAGCTCTCACTTCGCCAATCGCTGATATCGATGTTGTCGATCAACACTCGACCCTCGCTGGGATTGTATAGGCGCAAAAGAAGATGAACCAGCGTACTCTTGCCGCAGCCAGTTGGCCCAAGTATGCCAACAAACTCCCCCGGCCTGATCCTGCAGTTTATATTCTTCAGTATCGGGCGCCGGCTTCTGTATTGAAAACTGACGTTTCTGAATTCTATTTCTCCCTGTATTCTTCTCTGATAATAGCCAGTTTCCCGTTCGGGGGGGATATCGAGCACTTCCTGAATGCGTCCAAGTGATACCATCGCCTTGCCCATCTCCGTTAGGGTTCTACCCATTTCTCTAACAGGCCAGAGGAGGCGTCCCACATATGTGAAGAAGACGATAGCGGTGCCTAGGGTAATTCTGCCGTTAGCCGCCCACCAACCGCCAACGGCCATAATAATACCTATTTGAGCAAGGCAGATTATATCTGAAATCGACCAATACCAGGCCAGCAGCTTGGTTACATAAAAGGTTTTATCTCGATATTCGCTGTTCTTTGCATCAAATACCTTAATCTCATAATCCGCCCTTGCAAAGGCTCTAACCACTCTGATTCCGTGAATATTCTCCTGAAGCGCGTCGCTCAAGCGACCCTCGGCTTTGTCGGCCTCGCCAAAGAGGTTTTTAACTTTCAAGAAAAACATGTAGCCGAAAAGGAACAGAATGGGAAACACGGCCATCGCAAAAAGGGTTAGGGGCTTGTTCAATGAGGCCATTAGGGCCGCGGTTGTTATCGCGAGAAATATGCCGCTTCCCACCTCGGCGGCCTGTGTAGATATGAAATTCCTTATCGTGTCCACATCGCTAGTGCACCGCTGGATCAAATCGCCCTTATTGGATTTTGTATGATACTCGTAGTCGAGGCTCTGTAGGTGAGCGTATAGGCGTCCCCTTATTTTTTTGGCTGTTTCCTCGGCGACAATGGCCGAGAACCGATACTGAAGATACATAAAAAAACCCGAGATAGCCATCAGAACCACCGATAATAAGGCTCCATGCAGAATTAGATTTCGGGAGCTGAACCTTACAAGTAGTTCGGTTAGCCAGGGAGCTTCAGTCCATGTTTTCCCTCCTATGCCAACGTCGATAACTATGCCGATAACCTGGGGTTGCAGCAAACCAAAAAACGAGGCCGCGGCAGCAGCGATGAATGCAGAGAGATAGAGCAGTCGCCTGCCCCTTAGATGTGTATTTAGCTGTTTGAAACCGTTCATACTAGGTGTTTGTCCTATTCAATAAGACTTCAGCCTCTATCCGTCAATCACTTTGCGGGAAAATACTTCCAGTAGTGTTGTTTTCGTTTTTCTTCGCTTTCCAGTGCGTTCTCTGCCGGACTAATGGATTCCCGAAACAGCCACTTCCTGCAAATCTCGCCGGCGCGGTCGCTAATGATAATAAGAACGCCTGTAAGAAGATATCCTTCCCATCTCATTATCAAGTTGGAAAAACTAATTCCGATGATAGGTGTATGGTCCGTGGAATGGGGCCTCGGGAGCGTGTGGATGATTAGAGGATTGTACACTGGTGCAAGCGGTATGCGTGCCCAGGAACACCGTTTGGATGCTTTGTCAAACAACTTGGCGAATGTAGATTTGAATGGATACAAACGAGATATTTCGGTCCATAAGGCCTTCCCGGAGCTTCTTATTCGACGCTTCGAAGATGATGGAATTTTCCGCTTCCCCGCGGGAAGCGTGGATGTGGCGCCGATTGTAGGGAAGCTGGGCACGGGTGTGGAGTATAACGAATCGTATACCGTGTTTGAGCAGGGATCCTTGAAGGTTACCGAGAACACCTTCGATTTGGCGCTCGATGATGAGGGATTCTTTGTGGTGGACACGCCTCGGGGACTCCGCTATACGCGCAATGGCTCATTTTGGCTCGGTAAGGAACGGATACTGGAAACCAAGGATGGATTTCCGGTACTCGGGGAGGGGGGCATTATTCGGATAGGCAAGGATGTTGTTTCGATTGACAAACTGGGCAGGATCTGGGAGAGGGAGGCTACGGGAGCCAATGCCGAGCTGGTTGACATTATTAGGGTTGTAAATTTTCCGCGGCGGCGGTTTTTGCAGAAGCAGGGTACGAGCTTTTGGATCGAGAATGAGAATTCCGGATTCGCTCGTGATTTGGAGCCCTCGCGGCGACCGGGCGTTTTACAGGGCTTCCTTGAGGGTTCTAACGTAAATCCGGTAACGGAGATGGTGAATATGATCGAGGTGAACAGGGCCTATGAGGCGAACCAGAAGGTTATTTCGACTCACGATTCTCTGCTAAATCGCTTGATAAGCCAGGCGGCAAAGTACTAGGCGTTTTCGTGCCTGGTTTGACTATGTGCGGGTGAAATTCTTCCGACTGGAGTAGTTCAGTATGATGAGATCTTTATGGACGGCTGCTACGGGGATGCATGGGCAGCAATTCAATATTGATACAATTTCCAACAATCTTTCCAACGTGAATACTACCGGATATAAGCAGGTACGCGCGGATTTTGAGGATTTGATTTATCAGAATGCTCGCATCGCTGGAACACCCGCCACAGAGCGTACTGTCACACCCACGGGGATTCAAGTGGGCCATGGGGTTCGAGTTGGTGCCTCCCAGCGGATTTTTACGCAGGGCTCATTGAAGCAAACCGATGCTCTCGGCGATATGGCTATTGCCGGCGAGGGGTTTTTTCGCGTGCTAAACATAGACGGCAGTATCGGATACACTAGGGACGGTTCGTTTAAGATTGATTCAAATGGCCAATTTGTCAACTCGAATGGGTACAGGTTGATGCCGGAACTGATTCTACCGGAGAATTATTTGCCCGAGAGTTTGGCGGTGAGTCAACAGGGGCGGGTTACTGTTAAAATTCCGGGCCGGGAAGATTCCATTGCCGTGGGGCAGATTATGCTTTTCCGCTTTGTCAATGCGTCTGGATTAGAGGCGATTGGGGAAAACCTTTTTCTGGAAACCGAGGCATCCGGGGATGCCGTGAGAGGAATGCCGGGCGTTGAGGGAATGGGCAAGCTTCATTACAAGTTTCTTGAAATGTCGAATGTGTCGGTGGTTAAGGAGATGGTTGGAATGATTGTTGCCCAAAGGGCCTATGAGCTCAATTCCAGGGCTATTCAAACCTCCGATTCAATGCTGGGCATCGCGAATGGATTGAAACGATAGGGAGTCTAATGGATATTGGATCGCTGCAAAGTGGCGGAGTACTTTACGAAGAGAATAGAATGACAAATCAGGTGGCCAGTTTGACCCGCCGCTCAAATGCCGATAGCCACGATGAACTTCGAGCGCTCAGCGGAGATTTCGAAGCTCTATTTGTCAAGATAGTGCTGGATTCAATGCGCGATACGCTCAGCAATGACAGCTTGATTCCAAAAAATGCCGGCGAGAAGCTTTTCGAAGACAGACTCTATGATGAATATGCGAAAACTATCAGCAAGGCGGCAAATCTGGGTATTGCCGAGATGATATACACACGGCTTTCTAGATATCTGCCTGGTAGCATCGTTGATATAGGTTAAGTGGATTTTGGTTCTAGATGGTGGCATTAATAGACTATTTGATGTTACAGAAAAGCATACAGCGCCCGTTTCGCATATAGGTTCCATAGTGCTGCTCTGAGTTTAATTTCTTTTTAAATATATAAATATTCTAATTCATAGCAATAACGCCGATTTGGCACGTAACTTGCTCATATACTCCTATGATGGTAGATATGAACAAAGTGGGTGACGATTCGGATTTTGTGCTTCGTTCCTATCTTGGGGAGATTGGTCGTTTTGCACTGCTAGATCACAATCAAGAGTTGGGATGCTCGCGGCGCATTAGAAGAGGTGATGAAGAGGCACTTGCCACCCTTGTCAATGCGAATCTTCGTTTGGTGGTAAGAATTGCAAAATCCTTTGTTTGCCCGGAAATGTGTCTTATGGACCTTATTCAGGAAGGAAATATCGGCCTATTGAAGGCGGCGGAAAAATTCGATTACCAAAGAAATATCAGATTTAGTACATATGCATCCTACTGGATTAAGCAGGCTATACGCCGCGCCTTAGATAGTAAAAAACGAGCGATTCGAATTCCTCATCGCAAGGAGGAAATGTTAAGTCATATCCAAAAGGTTAGCGAAGAATTCTCACAGAAGTACTGTAGGAAGCCCAGCGTGGAAGAGCTTTCCGTATATACGGATATGGACACAGCAGAGATTATTTCACTAATTGGTTCGGCGTATTCTACTGTATCCTTGGATGCCACAATCAATAACAGTAGTAATACTCTGCTCGATGTGCTGGAAGATAATTCGTACAATCCGGATAAAACCCTGTATGAAGAAGCTCTTAAAGAAGAGGCCATGCGCTTTCTGAGCATGCTAAGGGAGCATGAACGTAAGGTTCTGATATATCGATTCGCAATCAATCGGGATAAAAGTCTCACTCTGAATTCGGTTGGCAAAAGAATGGGAATTTCCTCTGAATCCGCTCGGCAGATTGAAATTGGAGCTCTGCAGAAGTTAAGAAAGCAAGTCGAACCAGCTCGCGAATATATATATAGCTAAATTGACTGAAGCCGGCTCAATTTGACAGGATCGATTCCGAAAGCCATGGCTTCCTAATCTTCTAACTTTCTGCTCGCTAACCCCAAATTTGACGATCGGGGGCCTTCTTCAATATTCATTCCACCCTTTCCGTGCATCCTGCCGTATCCCTGAGCTTGGCTCTTCCCACTTTTTCATAATAGTGTTATCCCAATGAACATATTGGGTATCGAAACAAGTTGCGACGAGTGCTCTGTTGCGGTTGTCACTAACGGTAAGAGCATACTTTCGAACATCGTTGCGAGCCAGGTGGAGCGACATGCGCCGTGGAATGGTGTTGTTCCGGAGATAGCCTCAAGATTGCATGTCGAATGGATCGATGAGGTAACTTCTAGCGCGATAAGGGCTTCGGGTTTATCCCTTGAAGCAGGAATATATGGCATTGCCGTTACATACAGACCGGGACTTATCGGTTCTCTCCTTGTAGGGCTCTCTTATGCCAAGGCTCTGGCTTGGACCGCGGGGAAACCATGGATAGGAGTAGACCATATTATGGCGCATTTGTACTCGGCGCAACTTGAAAATGAAATCGCCTATCCTCATTTGGGACTGATAGTTTCGGGGGGACATACAATACTGTGCAAGGTGGAATCGATAGATTCAGTAAGCATTCTAGGCGCAACGATCGATGATGCCTGCGGCGAGGCCTTCGATAAGGTGGCGAAGCACTATGAAATGGGGTATCCAGGTGGGGTTGAATTGGATGCTCTAGCGGAAAATGGCGATTCCGACGCCTTCAGTTTTCCCCAGCCCAGCTTGGGTGTGCGCCGATACGATTTCTCGTACTCCGGGTTGAAAACCGCGGCCATCAACCAGCTTGATAAATTTCGCACTGGGAAGGCAAGAACCAGTTTGGCGAATATAGCCGCGTCTTTCCGTAAAGCCGCGATCGATATGTTGATAAGTAGGCTTAAGCTGGCAGTAGAGGATACCGGCATAAATCGTGTAGTTTTCGGTGGTGGAGTTTCAGCTAACCGCTATCTGCGCCGCGCGATTGATGAGGACACTTCGCTCGAGGCGTTTTTCCCCCCCTTGGCTCTTTGTGCCGACAATGGAGCTATGATAGCCGGACTTGGATACCATTTGCTTATTAGGGGGGAGCGATCGAACCTCAAACTGAATGCTCAAGCCCGGGTTTCGGAATTTAAATGTCCCTATTCATAGCGGCCTTCAATCGGCGAATCAATTCGTGGTTTGAACACAGCTAAGCCCAAATGCCGTGGATTCGCCGGAACCTTTATTGACCACCGTACTTCTTCGGGCAATATTGTGTAGGCTTGACTTCCAGGCTGCCAAAAGGAGTTGAACATGAAATCAGAGTTTGATCTTGATAAGGTAATTCGTAAGATACCGAATTATCCCAAGGGGGGGATACTGTTCTTCGATATCACGAGTATATTAACAAACCCCCGAGCCTTCAGTTACTGCGTGGATAGTATGGTGGAGTTATATGAAGACACCGAAATTGCCGCGGTAGCCGGCATAGAGTCTCGCGGATTCATTTTTTCCTCGCCCCTTGCGGCCAGGCTCGGCATACCCCTGATTCTGGTTCGGAAGGCCGGCAAACTCCCCGGTGAAACCTGGAGACAAGATTATCAATTGGAATATGGTATGGAAGCGGTTGAAATCCACAAGTCCGATATTCCGAGGGGGAAAGAAGTGCTGCTGATTGACGATCTCATTGCAACCGGCGGCACGTTGAGCGCGGCAAAAACCATTCTCGAAAAGGGTGGCGCCACGGTGAAGAGGGTATTCGGCGTTATCGGGCTTACTTTTCTAAATTTTCAGGCGAAGCTTCAGGGGGTGGAGGTTACGACACTGATCAATTACAGCGACGAAAGCTTGTAATTTGAAGTATGCCTGAATTCGAAGCGGCATCGGTGAGAGCTTGACTACCCCTACTTCTTGAGATAGATTGCACTGCGAAACAGAGATTTCCCGGTAGTGTAGTCGGTAACACTGCAGACTCTGGATCTGCCTTCGGGGGTTCGAATCCTCCCCGGGAAGCTTGAATCGATGTGTAGGTCCCTTCGTCTAACGGTTAGGACCGGAGATTCTCATTCTTCAAATAGGGGTTCGATTCCCCTAGGGACTATAAGACGCTACTTTTATTCCTCGACTGCAGAGGGCTCATATGTTTTTCGACAGCATCTGATTTCTAGGACCTAACGGGATAAAATGCCAAAAAATATGTGTTTTCGAGGGTTCATTATTAGTTAGAAGCTTCGATTGTTGAGAACAATGATGCTATCCTATCGCCTATGGAATCAGTATTCGAGCGGCTGGCTAGGGGAATCTCAGGGGAAGAGAGGCGTGCTCTATTAGCGAGAATTGGCAAGTCCTATGAATCGAAGCCCTTGCATAAGGGCATTACCTCCAAGGACGAGCCATACATACCGGAAAGGCAATTCGCCCGGCTTTCCATATTCGCGCGTCTACTAATCGTTGTATCAGGCTTCCTGTCTGGTATAGGCAGGGATAAGGCCACAGAGAAATTCCTTCTTCGAAAAAATCATCGCAGGCTTGGACGCCTAACTCCGGGACTATTTGATCGTAGAAGAGGTTTGATAAGCCCAAGACTATATGAAGTAGTCGCGGAACTGCATTCGGCCATGGGTGCTTTCAGAGAACCCATATTCGGAGCCTTAGAGAAAAATAAGGGCGAATTCTATGCCTTTCTGGGGAAGTTGGAATTTGAGGATATTCAAACTCGGCTCGAAACAGAGTTAATACCAGGTGACAATGGCGCGCCTAATACTCCTCATGCCAAAATAAAAAAACAATTGTTCATGAAATTTAACTATATTTTGGATGACATCACTCCTGCTCAACGTAAGCGGATGAATACTCATACGAATACCCTTTTTCAACTGAGATCCCTGATTAAATTCCCCTATAACCGCGTATTGAATCTCTTTCCACCAGGCGAGAATGGTGCCACTGCCGGTGCGACGATTCATGCGCTAAGAGAACCTCTCTTGGCGCTCGGGGATGCACTTTTTGCCTTCCGATCGTCTCCGTCTTCCACTCTGCTTAAAGCGATTTTTCTTTTCGATTTACGGGATGGGATTGGCGATGATTCTGAATGGCTTGAAGAAGAACTCCGCGAGCGGATGAGTTTAGCGGTGCACGCCTTGGATACTATACGGAGGGTAAATGCCGCCATTCCCTGGGAACTCTTCCTCAAGTCCCTGGCCGCGGATATCCAATATACGCCCACCATTGCCCTGGCTGCAGACGACTGGTTCAGGATATTCAAACTGTTCTGGACCGAACGGCTCAATGCGAGTTTCCGAGAATGGTCTAATCGGAAACACGTCCGAGATCTCCTGGAAGAGTTGAAGGAGCAATATGAATTGACAGAGATTTCCATGGTTCCGGGATACAGAAAAACTGAATTCCCGGATTATTGCCCGCCCAAATACGAATTGAGTTTCGCTGTTGTAAGAGTTCTCTTTTTGGAAATATTCCTAGGCAAACTCTATCATGCGCTGAATATCGTTAGAATAGATGGTAAGTTCTATAAGAAGGACAACAGGGTGGAGTTTGAAGAAATTTTTAGTAGATTTGTAAAAATTCCGGACAAAATTCGTAGCTTCGAAAGCAAATTACACTCAGATGGCGAGTATGGCATTCAGCTTGGAAGTCTATGGAAGGAAACCAGTGCAGGTGTGGACACCTCGAGGCGTTTTCTCGAACTGCTTAGTCAACTTGATCGAGAGAGTCAGAGTATAACCGTGCCCTTGATAGGAGACTTGAGAACAATGTCAGATCTCCTGGAAGGTATTTTGAGTGGCAGTGGGGGAACCTATGATTCACTTTCCAATATGTCGGAGATAGGCGGCCATGGGAATTTGATGTTCTTGAAGAATCTGAAGGAAGTTAGAAGTATATTCGATCGCAGTGCGAACAACATCAAGAAATTACTGGAGCTTGAAGAAAAATGACTTCTTCAAGGGCGCTGGACGGTAAAGAGACTCGCAATTGAAAGCTCAAAGCGAATTCTGGACCAGCAGGGTTTTAAGCGAATTGCATGAACTCGCGAGAAAGAGAGGGGGGACTTCGAATGATTTCGCGGGCATTATGAGCGTGGGAAGGCCCCCCGAGAGTACAATGGGTGATATCTCATTTCCTCTCTTCCCCTATGCCAAATATTTCGAGATGAATCCCGCGCTGATAGCCTCGACCATAGCCGGGAAGCTCATCGGCGAGGGTATTAGAGCTAACGCGGCAGGAGGCTATCTCAACATACACATCGATAGAAAAATCGCCATAGCCGAATTGCTTGAAAGTATTCTTAGCTCGGGAGCTAATTGGGGATCCGGCAATGAGCGGCGGGGACAGAGGGTGATGTTCGAGTATTCCAGTCCAAACACCAATAAGCCCCTGCATCTTGGCCATCTAAGAAATGATGTGCTTGGCGAGAGTTGCGCACGAATATTCTCTTTGAAGGGGGCCGAGGTGCTAAGGGTAAATCTAGTAAACGATCGTGGAGTGCATATCTGTAAATCGATGCTCGCATACCGGAAATTCGGCAATGGCGAAACCCCCGAGAATTTGCGCGTTAAAAGCGATCGTTTCGTGGGTGATTTCTATGCGAAGTTCGTTCAATGGGCCAAAAAAGATAGTTCGGTCGAAGAAAAGGCCCAGAAGATGCTCAGGGATTGGGAATCCGGGGACGAGGAAGTAAGAAAGCTATGGAATATCATGAACGAATGGGCGCTCTCTGGAATTGAAGCAACCTACCGAAGAACGGGAATTAGTTTCGACAGGATTTATAAGGAAAGCGAAACCTATCTGCAAGGACGCGCACAGGTATTAGAGGGCTTGAAGAGAGGCATATTCTATAAAAAGGATGACGGTTCGGTGTGCTTCGACATGGACGAGATAGGTTTGGATACAAAGGTGCTGCTTCGTTCCGATGGCACCACGGTGTATATTACCCAGGATTTGGGAACGGCTATTAGCCGCTATGAAGACTGGCCCTTCGATCGGCTCATCTATGTTGTGGGCAGTGAGCAGCGATACCACTTCAGGGTTCTCTTCCATATATTGGATAAACTCGGGTATTCGTGGGCAAATAAGCTCAGGCATCTTTCGTACGGCATGGTTAATCTCCCGGAAGGGAAGATGAAATCCAGAGAGGGCACAGTGGTTGATGCCGATGAACTGATCGACAAGCTCTCTACCCTGGCACTCGCCGAAATAAAATCGAAGGGTAGGGAGGATTTGGTTGGGAATGCGGCGGATATCGCTGAGAAAATAGGACTGGCCGCACTTCATTATTACCTCCTCCAGGTATCGCCGGCGAAGGATATGATTTTCAATCCCGAGGAATCCCTATCTTTCAACGGCAATACGGGCCCCTATCTCCAATACACGGCTGCCCGCATCAGTAGCCTAATCGCGAAGGCTTCCGGTGACGTGCTGGATATGGATGCGGATCCGCGTTTGCTCGATCGAGACGATGAATGGGAGCTATGCCGGAGGCTTGGCGATTTCCCCGATTTGGTCTCGAAATCCGCTGAAAACCTGGATCCCTCGATTTTGGCCGTCGGACTTCATGAGATTGCCAGGAATTTTAGCCACTACTACCATGAGGTTCCAATTCTCAAAGCCGAGAACAAGGCTCTTGTCGCGGTCCGTCTAAGCCTTGCACGCGCGGTATTAACAGTGCTTAAAAACGGTTTTAGACTTTTAAATATTCCCTTTGTCGAATCGATGTAGGTTTACTTCCTGTTTCCCGCATGCTAAGCTCCATCGCGCCTGCCTTCCGGGTAAAATAGAAGTTGGCTGGTAAGGCCCCCTGTGCTAAACTACCGAGTTATGGACATAAGCCTAGGAGGTGCATTATCAATATAGCGTGGCGGATAGGAATCCGGATCGAACGATGCCGGCCTGATATGTCTCTGCCGGCGATTCATGTAGGCTTTGGAGCTCGAGATAAATGGGAAGTGCGAAGTGACGCCCCTCTTACTACGTCGCTATGCGCCGGCTATAAGGAGCTAAACCTGTGAACTGCTGCATCTTGGCTCCGAACAAAACCATGGTGCCGACGGGAACGCGGGTTCGATACCTGTATGAGTGCAGTCTTGTGCCAACTGCCGCACACTGAAACTTTTTTGTCAGCGGAGGGATTCATGAAGTATGCTCTGGTGAAAATTTTAGGGAAGCAATACAGGGTTGAGAAGGGTAGCCTTATCAAGGTTGACTTACTTAATGGAAAGGAAGCGGGCGACAGGGTGGAATTCGATACTGTGCTGATGCTCTCAGACGATAAGAATTCTAGGATCGGACATCCCTATGTTAAGGGAGTCAGGGTGTTGGGAACTGTTGGCGAATCCATTAGAGGAACCAAGCTCGGAGTGACAAAGTTCAAGAGGCGCAAGGGTTATCATCGTCTTCTTGGTCATAGGCAGAGGTATTCCCTTATCAAGGTAAACGAAATTATCGGCTAGGATTCGGGGGTGATAGCGGTTGTGGTTGTTCTTGATGGCAGGGGCGCATTGAACCGAATGAACCTCAGCGGCCATGCGGGATACTGGGGAGGAGGAGTTGATCCGGCCTGCGCGGCTACGACGCTGCTAGTGCGCTCGGTAGCTAGGTTGGTGGCGTCTCTCGATGGCTGGACGGTTAGCGGTGAGGCGCAAAAACCGGGAGCGTTGTCTATGGAAATAGAAAAGCGTCCCATGGATTCGGATGTTTGGCTTCGCGGAGTAACCGATACTCTTTTACAGGGACTTGGCGATATTGCTCGGGAGTATCCGAATTCAATAAATCTGAAACTGGAGAAGGTGAACGATGGCTCATAAGAAAGGCGGCGGTTCTTCGAAGAATGGTCGTGATTCCAATGCTCAAAGGTTGGGTGTAAAACGATACGGGGGTCAGGTTGTGTCCGCGGGCACTATTTTGGTTCGCCAGCGTGGCACCAAGGTGCATCCGGGGGAGTTTGTCGGTAGAGGCAGAGACGATACCCTATTTGCAAAAATTTCAGGAACAGTTTTATACCATTTCAAGAAGGGTAAGAAGCGGGTTTCGATTATAAGCGGCGACTAACGTGTCCTCCTTCGTCGACGAGATTTGTCTTGAGGTTCGATCAGGCGATGGCGGGTCCGGATCTGTCTCGTTTCGTCGTGAGAAATATGTTCCGCGAGGCGGCCCCGATGGAGGCGATGGCGGCAAGGGTGGCGACGTTGTATTTGTTTCCCGGCGAAATTTGGCAACACTAGCCCATATTCGGCGGCGAGTCGTCTATGAGGCGAAGAACGGAGAACCCGGTAGCAGTAGAAGAATGCGCGGCAAGGATGGCGACAGTCTCGTCATTCTCGTACCGCCGGGAACTCGTGTGATAGACGTGTCCACGAGGAAGGTACTTCACGATTTCGATAAGGAATTGGAGGACGAGGAGTGGGTTTTCCTCGCGGGCGGATGTGGTGGATTGGGTAATTGGCATTTTCGAACCTCCGGAAACCAAGCCCCCAAGTATGCACAACCGGGAAAACCAGGTTCTTTGCGGAAAGTCTCATTGGAATTATCGCTTATCGCGGATCTTGGCCTGGTTGGGATGCCAAATGCCGGAAAGTCCAGTCTTATCAATGTCCTAACTTCGGCAAAATCGAGGGTTGCCGACTATCCGTTTACCACTAAGATTCCCTATCTGGGTGTACTCCGACGGGGGGAGCAAGAGAAAATAATTGCCGATATCCCGGGACTTATCGAGGGAGCCTCGAGGGGAGCCGGATTAGGGCACAAATTTCTCCGTCACATCAGTCGATCCGCATGTTTGGTGTATATGAGCGATTTGGGCGAAGCCGATCCGGTACAAGCTCTGCGGATACTCAAAAGGGAGATAGAGCTATTCGATTCCAACCTAATTAAGAAACCGAGTATAATTATTGGTTCCAAGGCCGATCTCGATGAATCAGGGGCAAAGCTGGATTCCCTTACCAAAGCATTTCCGAACGATGAAGTTATTGGCGTATCCGTTTTTTACCCGGAAAAATTGAATCAATTCCGCGATAGTCTATTTAAAAATCAAGATTCGTGAAAATAGCAATATTCGGAGGATCCTTCAATCCTGTTCACTGTGGTCATATATCGATAGCTAAAGAGGTTATAAGAATCGGTTATCAGAAAATCCTGTTCATTCCGGTTTCTATTCCACCTCACAAGATTCTAGCTCGCGGCGCCGGCGATGCGGATCGTATCGCTATGTTGAAACTGGCCCTTCAGGATTTTTTATGGGCTGAGCTTTGGAAGGGAGAGTTACACCGAAATGGACCCTCTTACAGTATCGATACTGTAAGGGAATTGAGGAGAAATGGGATACTCGATTCCAGGGCGGCCATTATAATCGGTGATGATTTAGCGGACAATTTCTCGTCTTGGAAGGATGCTCCGAAACTCATAGATGAGGTAGATATTATTCTTGCTCGACGAGAGGTGAAGAGGGAGGTTGAGTTTCAGTATCCCTGTTTTAGATTGCTCAATACGCCAGTGCCTCATTCATCGAGCGAGATAAGGCAGATGATAGGAAATGGTTTGAGCATAGGCAAGTTAGTACCCCTCCCTGTTGCCGAGTATATTAGGAGAAACAGGCTTTATGGCTTTGCGCAAACCTGAAAATGCTTCTTGGTTTTTCGCATTGATCCTGATTCTCGTGGCCTTCTTGGTTGTATGGGCGATTCTTAACCTAAGAGTAGATTTGTTCACGGAAGCTATCAAAGAGGGGGCGGTAATCAGCATTCTTATCGTGATTGACGATGGAGAGAAACCTCTCATTTCCGAAGTTCTCTACTATCATCCAGTGACACGGAAGGCAGCCCTAACGGCCATACCCATTGAAACCGGCACACTGCTTTCTGCGATCGATAGAATAGGCAAACTTGCATCCATCTACGATGCCGACAATCTGAAAGCCTATCGGGATGCGGTCGAAACATTGCTTGGATACCCGATTTCATTTGTGATGCACCTGAATTCAGATGACTTCGAGCGCCTGGTGGATCATCTGGGTGGGATAGATGTTTTCATACCCAATGGCATCGACGATACGATCGATGGAGTGAGGTATCTTTTCCCCCCGGGCAGTGTGAAGCTTGACGGAGCAAAAGCGATCTCCTACGTGGAGTACAGACCAACAGGAGAGCTAATAGCCGAGAGGATGGAACGGGAACATAGGATTATCCAATCCCTGCTGCGATCCTTAAGCAACAGTGGAAATCGCCTTGTTTCATCAGAGGTATTTCCCTACATTCGAGATCTATTCGGACCTAATCTCGATGACCGTAGTCTGTCTGCCATTATCGAAACCTTGGCCGTGATTGATTCCGAACGACTTGTTTTGCAGGGAATCATTGGCAACCAACGTGTTCTTAAGGGCGAAGAGGTATTGTTTCCTCTCTACGACGGGAATTTGATTAAGGAAACGGTACAGAGAATAAACAAGACACTTGCCAGAGCCGAGGTTCCCGGCAGCGATTTTCTGCCGATTAGCGTGGAAATATTGAACGGAACTGATTTTTCGGGACTTGCAGCTAGAACGGCTCAGCTATATAGAAGTTTCGGTTTCCGAATTGCCGCTATCGCGAACGCCGAGCTTAGCAACTATAGCAGAACCATTGTGCTGGATAGGAAGGGTAATCCGGAGGCTGCGAAGCAGGTGGCGGAACTGATTCGCTGTGAGCAAATCCACTCGCAGATAGACGAAAATAGAGATGAAACCGTGGATGTAACGGTTATTTTGGGAAGAGACTTCGATGGACGATACGTTAAGAATTAAGGCGCGAGAACTCTGCGAGCTACTTACTATAAGAAAGGCCGGAAACGTAGTAGGCTTGGAGATGAGCAAGGTATGCTCATGGACCTCGCACCTTGTTATCGGAACAGTGTCCAGCCGAATACATATGAAGGGACTCGGCGAGGCGGTTATCGATAAGATGCGGAAGTTGGGAATAGAAACTCGTTTTGTCGGCAAAAGAGTCAATGAGAGCTCATGGCGAATAATTGATGGTGGTGATATCGTTGTCAGCTTAATGGATACGGCTTCCAGAGGGTTCTATGCATTGGAGGAAAGATGGTTCGAATCCGAAGTTTTTTACAGCGCCGGCAAAGCGCAGACCCCGGGCAAGTCGCCGTGAGACGTAGCTATCATCACTGTCTCTTGGCAAACCCTGCTTCGGAGACTGTTTCCACACCGTGGGGGTTCGCACGGAGAGTCTTAGTTGCTACTTGATTGTCAATGGCGGCACGTTTATAATAGAAACCCTGTAGCCGCTCCAGGAGGACGGGCATGGAAATCACTGATATTCGCATCAGAAAAGTTATTGGAGATGGGAGGCTGAAGGCCTATGTCACACTAACTTTTGATGATTCCCTTGTAGTACACAATGTGAAAATCATCCAGGGTACGAATGGGGTTTTCATTGCCATGCCGAGCCGAAGAACGAAGAATGGTGAATATAAAGACATAGTGCACCCCATAAATACGACTTTCCGAACCCTATTGCAGGAGAGAATCCTATCCGAATATGAAAAAATGGGAGATGCTATGGAGAATTCTGCAGAGTAGAATCGGAGAAGACCACTAGAGCGGTCGCTATAACTTTAGGACGTCGGCAAGCGGTAAGCCACCGGGTTTTGATCCCGGCATTCGCAGGTTCGATTCCTGCCGTCCTAGATTTTTTCACACATATCGGAGGTGATCGAAATCGTGGAAAGCGGGCAACTAGTAGCGAGGCGGCGCGAGGCGACAAATAAGGGGGCGGCTCGGGCGCTTAGAAGAAGTGGAAGAATTCCGGCAATTCTCTATGGTGATGGGATTCCCAAAGCTGTTAGTGTGGATGCCAAGGAATGGACGCATAACTTCCGGAATACCTCGGGCAATACGATTATTGGGTTGAAGTTGGATAACGATGAACAAAAAGTATTGGTAAAGGATACACAGGTAGACATACTTACGGGCAATGTCATGCATATCGATTTCTATGCGATTCGCGCTGGTAAGAAGCTTAGCACTGTAATTCCGATTCATCTTGAAGGTACTCCAAGGGGCGTTATAGAGGGAGGAATTCTTGAGCAGAAAATCGAGGAAATCGAGGTAGTCTGCTTGCCAAAGGACATTCCGGATTTTTTTGAGCTAGATGTTTCACGGCTTGAGATTGGTGATTCTCTGCATGTTAGGGATATTCCAGTACCTCGGGAGGTTGAACTTAGAGCCGGCGCCGATCTAACCGTGGTAGTTATAACTCATGCTAAGGCAGTAGTGGAACCTGCAGCGGAGATGGAAGAGGAAGCTGAAGAGGAAATCACAATCGGGGATAAAAGCGAGGACAGTGCCGAATAACAGGAGTCCCATAGTAGTAATGGGGTTGGGAAATCCTGGAACTGAATTTGAACGAACTCGACACAATGCCGGCTATCATGTAGTGAATCTTGTTTTGGATAAGAAACATGGAAGACTGCGAGGAGGGTTTTTTCGCAGATATAGCTACTGCGAATTGACAACAGGACATCATTCGCTGGTACTGGCAAGATCGAATTCATATATGAATAGAACAGGGGATGCCGTACCTGAATTGTTTCGCCGTTATAGAGTGGTACCCGAACGATTCATCATCGTGGTTGATAATGTGGATCTCGCACCTGGACTGTGTCGAATAAAGAGGGGAGGGGGGGATGCTGGGCACAATGGCTTGAAATCTGTTCTCAGAGCCTTGGGACATGGCGATTTCTACCGATTCTACATCGGTGTGGGCCGCCCAGCCGGCGCATCCCTAATTGATCATGTATTAGGTGTGCCAGATGTGGACGAACTAGCTGATATCGATAAGGCGTGCAGGCGAGCCAGCAGGGGAATACTTGAACTTACATACAAGCCCATCGCCAGGGTGATAGAAGAAATTAATAATCGTGGAACTTGATGAGCGATTCATTGCATCCCTGCGAAGCCTGGGTATAAACATTGATTCCAGCTGTGTTGTGGCGCTGTCCGGGGGGGGAGACTCAGTCGCTCTCTTGAATTTAATCATTGGAATCAAGGCCGAGCATCACCTTAGTTGCAGTGCGGCAAGGGTGACTCACGGAATTCGTGATTCAGAATCTGAGAATGCCGAAAACAGTTTTTGCGAAAAGCTCTGCGCGGAGCGCAATATTCCCTTTCGTGCCCTATCCGCCGAACAAGGCACGGTTTCCAATATCAAAAGACGATTCGGATGCGGTACTGAGCAGGCGGCTAGAACTATGAGACACCGGCTTCTAAGGGAGCATATGAAAGCAAGCAAGGCGCAATATGTTTTCTATGGCCATACTGCCGATGATAACTTGGAAACTATTTTCATGCGCTTACTATCAGGCTCTGGGGCTGAGGGTCTCGGCGGTATCGAGGCGCTGCGTGGAGAGACAGTGCGGCCTCTATTGAGATTCGAACGAGAGGAACTGAGGAATTATCTAGTGTCCAAAGATATTGATTGGATAGAGGATGAAAGCAATAATTCGAAGGCATATAGGCGAAATCGTATTCGAAATGAGTTGATACCTCTCATATCAGATATTTTTCCGGGATGGCCAAAGGCTCTGGGCGTGTTGGGGGAGAAATCATGGGAAGCGGCAAGGGCCTTGAAGAGACTTTGTTCTATGGAACTGAGCTCTGTTGTTGAGAGTGATAGATATATGTGGAAGGAGGGGGATTGGGATTCCGCATCGGAGTATTCGAAAGCCCTTGCCCTCTGGGATGCATTTAACAATCTCGATGATTCTGAAATACCCGATAGACGAATTCCCTGGAGAGGCTTGAAGGCGGCTAGAGCGGCTGTTGATGCGCGAAGAGCTTGGAATTCTTATGGCTTCAAGTTGGCGCGGAAGCATGGATTTGTTGAGATGAATCCAGCCGATGCCCCGGATACATTGGGGCTTTCAGGCGGCAGAATTATCCTGAGTCGAGACGAGGTTAAAAGAGGCTTTGCCGCGAATATCGGCTCTTATGATATTGCTGTATCATTGCAAAGGCCAAGCTATCCTGGAATTGTCGCATTTCGTATAGAGAATTGGCCCTTGGAAATACGTTTTGATAATCGCGGAATTGAAGTGGAACACAAGGCAAAAACACCTTTTTCAAGGGAAAAAAATGATTCTGGAGAAGAAATGGTTTATATTTTCATTGAGAACAATAAAGTGGAAAAAGATGTCGGATAAGAATCCAGATAAGAGCAATAATGGCAATTTCAGGTTCGACATGAACGGTAAGACGGCCATTGTTCTAGTAATTGGTCTCATACTCCTATTCTTCTTTGTGATATCTCTAGTAAGGAGCAATATCATTTCGAATCTCACTTATTCCCAATTCATTCAGGAACTGGAGTTGGGAAATATCGAAGAAGTGAAGATTATCGACATGAGAGAGATACGCGGCAAGCGTTTCGACGAGAATGGCAGACAGGTGAGCTTCATCACAATGATTCCGTATTTTGACGATGGGTTGCTGGAGCGCTTGGAGCAGGGTGGAGTCTCAGTTGCCGGAGATTCCAAGGGAATTTCCCTCGGAGATATTTTTCTGCAGCTTCTCCCAATCTTGCTCTTATTCGGGGTAATCGTCTGGATGTTTCGCAATGTCCAGAATGGTGGAAAGAACGCATTGTCTTTTGGGCGGAGTAAGGCGAAACGGTATGATAACTCAGGAAGCAACGTAGTCTTTAACGATGTAGCGGGACAGTTAGAAGCCAAATATGAACTTCAGGAAGTGGTAGAATTTTTAAAGGATCGAGAAAGATTCACCAGATTGGGAGCGAAAATCCCAAAGGGTGTACTACTGGTGGGACAACCGGGCACAGGCAAGACCCTGCTGGCCAAAGCCGTGGCTGGAGAGGCGGGAGTTCCATTCTTCCACATGTCCGGATCCAATTTTGTTGAAATGTTTGTTGGAGTGGGGGCGAGCCGCGTAAGGGATCTTTTTGAACAAGGTAGAAAAAATGCGCCCTGCATTCTCTTCATCGATGAGATAGATGCCGTGGGTCGCACTCGGGGCGCCGGATACGGAGGCGGACATGATGAAAGGGAGCAAACACTGAATCAGTTGCTTGTGGAAATGGATGGCTTCGATACCGATAAGGGAGTAATTGTTATAGCCGCTACAAACCGTCCGGATGTTTTGGATCCGGCTCTGCTAAGACCGGGACGATTCGATAGACAGGTAGTCGTAGCTATGCCTGACATCAAGGAGAGAGAAGCAATTTTAGCCATCCATGCTCGAAGTCTAACCCTCGATCCGGATGTAAAACTGTCGATATTGGCTAGGGCGACGCCTGGTTCATCGGGTGCGGATATTGCCAATATAGTGAATGAGGCTGCACTCTTCGCCGGTAGAGTTGGCAGGGAGCGCGTAAAAATGGTGGATTTCGAAGAGGCTCGGGACAAAATACTCATGGGCGTTGCGAGGCGCAGCTTGGTGATGAGCGAAGATGATAAGCGAATGACGGCATATCACGAAGCGGGGCATGCGATTCTCCACTATACCCAGGAAAAGGCGGATAAGCTCCATAAGGTTACCATCATCCCAAGGGGTAGGTCCTTGGGCGTTACCTTTAGCCTGCCGGAGAAAGACGAATACAGCCGTAGTGTTGGATGGTTGAAAGCACAGTTGGTAATTCTCTATGGAGGCTACGCGGCGGAAAAACTCATGTATAACGAGACTACCACGGGAGCCCAGAACGATATTAAACAGGCCACCGACCTAGCGCGTAGAATGGTTTGTGAATGGGGGATGAGTGGTCTCGGACCTGTTGCCCTGGGCGCTGTCGATGAGCCGATATTCATCGGAAGGGAAATAGCACAGCATGCCGACTACTCGGAGGAGACGGCTCTCAAGATTGACAGTGAAATCCGTAAGTTGCTCGCCGAGGCGCTTGATGTGGCTCGCGACACTCTAAGAAGAGAAAGGAAAAAATTAGAATCGCTCACAGAAGCGCTTATCGAAAGAGAAACCCTTGACGATGATGAGATTAGGAAGCTTTGGGAGCTCGAGCCGCCGTCGGAGCAGCGATTAATCCTAACAACTCCAAGCTCTGTTTCCGGCGCCGATTCGAAAGCCAAAGAGAATATCTCGCAATAGCGGCGAAAGCTGACTTTGTACAGCAGGAATGCACTGGATGAAATTTCGTATTACTAAGTATGTTATCGGATGTCGACTGGTTCTATTCTTACTGATTCTAGTTAGCGCTAACGCCTTTCCACGTAGCGATGAAGAGCTTTCCAAGCCGTGGCTTGAAAGGGCCAAAGCTCTGCTGCAAGCTGATTCCTTAACTGAGAGCCACCTTGAAGAGGCAGGGCGTGCGTTGAAAATCGCGGTTGAATTCGATAGCGCCGGCAGCGATGTACTTTACTTACAGGCCAAGCTGCTTCTAGCCGGTTTTAAACCTAAGACAATGCAGCGAGGCGAATCGTCTATCGCCGAGGCATATGAGCTCCTGACGGGCTCATTGGATTTTGACAATCGATACCCTAGGCTAATACGGTTTGAAGAGAGGGCCATTTTGTGGGCATCAACGGCCCTGCGTTTGAAAGACTATAGGAAATTGCTGGATCGCTATCAGAGTATGCCAAGGGGACAGCGCGAAAACGAGTTACTGCTCTATGCCGCTGCCAGGGCCGCCCTTTATTTGGGCCTTTCTGAGTTGGCCGCCGACTTAGCCATTCGCGGCGAGGCGCTTGTGGATTCCAATACGGATATCACTCTACTTGGAGGCAATTTTGCAGGAGAAGCCAGACCCTATTTCAGAGCCTTGGCTATTGCGGCAGGGCATGAGGATTCCATAGAAGCCCTCGATTCAACACGACGTTATTGGGGTCTGGCGTTTGAACGGGCCCTCATTCCTTGGATACTGAGTGGAGTTATAGATGCCGACAGAGCGAGAACGCTTTCGAATTCACTCAGTCGACAAATTGAGGATCTGCTTCCAGCTCAGCAGAATGGGAGTAGACGAACTCTTCCCCCCGAATTTCAAAGTGATTTAGCATTGCTGAAAAAAATGCGAGCGATACAGGGTGAATCAGGGAGTACTCATTTGAGGAATTTCAGCGGTTTTTTGGAAAGTGACTTGAACTATGATGGATACCCGGAGGAAGTATTGGAACTGGTAGATGGGGAACCTGTTAGTCGCACTATCGATATGAATCAGGATGGCCTAGTCGAGTGGAATATCACTTACGATGACTCACGCCCGGATAGCGTCCTAATCGATGATGGCAGTTTGGAGCTGGTATATCAGCCGGGCGCATACCCCGTTGTGCTGTTTGTAAGAAGTATAACCGAGAAGGCGACGGTAGAAATATCGATGAATCCCGGTGCCTTTGCATGGAACATCGAAGGAGACGAGGGTTTTTGGAGTCATCCATCTTCAGGAGAGTATAGCGAGGATAGGCTTTGGCACGGCGCTAGGACGGTGCGGGTATTTAGCAGCAAAATCCCGGATGGTACAAGCGGAGAGGCGATAAGTACTCTGGTTGATGGATATCCGGTTCGCGCTATAGAAAAACGTTATCTCGATGCTGATCCAGAGAAGGGCCTCTGGATACGAGAGATTATTTACCAGGATGGAATTCCCATCGCGGGTAGGCGGTCGTATCGTATGGATCCGAAGAGCCCTGACGAATATCTTTGGGAATTATATGAGCGGTTTGAAAACGGAGTTATAGTGGGAATCGCGTGGAATCCGGGGATGAGCGATTCTCCGGTATATCTTCGCGACTGGGCTCTGCAAAGATACCTCGAAACCCAAATCTGGGATTTAGATTCGGATGGATGGATAGATGCTCGATGGATCACTCTTCCCGCTGGTGAGACTCTCACTTCCAAACTGTTTATTTCGGAAGCGAATAGCGATGACTTCCTTCCTTGGACCATGGGCTATTGGTCATTCTGGGGCAATTGACTATAATTGACCTTGACTTGGCAATATGAAGAATAGTCCTGTTTCAAATTGCGCCCATTTAGCGTTGCTTCCCCTTCTTCTAGCGGTACTTGCCTCCTGTTACAGCACTTCTGAACTTGAGAGGCAACCAATAGGCGATTTCTCTCTCGAGCATATTGATGAGCTTATCGAAAATGGAGAAAACCTACGGGCACTACCGCTAATAGCCAGCCGTGACAGGGATGGAAAATATACCGAGGGGCGTTATGCGCGTGCGGTGGAGGGACTTGGCGCGGAGTGGGAGGCGGCCCGCAGAGACAAGAATTGGCGCAAATCGCTGGTATATCTTCGTTCCTTCCGGATTCTAGGGGAGGAAGAGAGAGTATCGGGAATAAACGAGCAGGATCTCCTGCTAGAGGGCGTATACTCCTATCTGGATTCGAATGCAAGCGGCGCGGCCGCCGCGCTTATACAATCCGAGTTGAAACTCAACTTAATCGATTCAAAAACTAGGGAAAATCTGGCTGGACGCTTTGAGCTACTGGGATATAAGCAACTCGTATCGGATTTACGCGGGGAACCGAGAACAGAGATTCCGAAATTGGAATCCTCTATCGATGGTACTGTTACGGTTTGGGTAAATAGGGGCATCAAACTTGTTGGAAATGTGGGGATTCCCGATAGGGGGATTGGATCGGGCTTCTTCATTGACCCTGAAGGATATGTGCTTACAAATTATCATGTTATCGAAAGCATGGTGGATCCGACTTACCAGGGATACTCCCGTTTGTTCGTGAAGATAGATGATGAGACCGGTAATAGAATACCAGCCAAAGTGATTGGGTGGGATCGCAATTTCGACTTGGCCCTTCTAAAAACCGAGATGGAACCGCCATACGTTTTTGCGTATTCCAATGAGAAAGTTCCCGCGCTTGGGTCGATGGTTTATGCGATTGGCTCTCCAGGAGGATTAACCAAAACACTTACCTCCGGCACTGTTTCGGCTTATCCTCGCTCAATCCAACCAATTGCAGGTTCCCTGCAAATCGATGTCCCCATCAATCCCGGCAATAGCGGAAGCCCCTTGCTGAATAAGAATGGCGAGGTTATTGGCGTTGTGTTTGCCGGGGTTATTAGCTATGAGGGAATCAATTTTGCGATTCCCGGAATCTATGTAAAAAAGCTGGTTCCAATCCTGTTCGAGGGTGGTGAGTCTCAACTGCCCTGGCTGGGATTATCCGCCTGGGATGCAACGGGAAAAATCGAGGTTACCTATGTGATGCCCAACTCTCCTGCCGCGGACGCGGGCCTTTTGCCCGGGGATGTCATTGATAGCATAGATGGCTTCCAGTTCTCTGGAATTCGTGATATTCAGGAATACTTGCTTTCTCGCGCGCCGGGAACGCTCATTGCCATTGGCTGGATGAGAATGGGTGAACGTGCCGATGGAATCGCGACCCTTGGAGTGCGCCCGGGAATTCCCCTGGAAACTGCGCTGGCGAATGATGCGAGGGAAAATCTAATCAAGCCACTTTTTGGCCTTGGTATCCAGGGAATCAGCGGATACAGCCTGAACAGGAAATATCGAATTACGTCGGTGCTTCCCGGATCGATTGCTGACGAAGCAGGCTTCAATGCCGGCGATAGTTTTCTGCTGCGGCGTTGGATACACGATGAAAAGAATGATGTCGTTGCTATCCAAATAGTGCTTAGGGGACGAAAGGCTGGTTTTCTGGAATCCGCGATACAAATCACCACACATCTGAATGTTAATACTATTATCTAGAATCAACCGAGCCATCCTTGCTTTGCCCAGCTACAAGGTTCGACACAAAATTAACCCATATATATAATCACCTCGTGGCATTTCGACAGTCTCTTATAAGAAATTTCTGCATCATAGCTCACATCGACCATGGAAAATCCACTTTGGCGGATCGCTTCCTGCAGCATGCCAAACTGGTCTCAGAGAGGAATTTCCACGATCAGATGCTAGATTCCATGGAGATAGAGCGCGAACGAGGTATAACCATAAAGAGTCAGGCGGTTACACTGGACTTCGATTCGCAAAATGGCAAAACCTACCGCCTAAACCTAGTGGACACCCCCGGCCATGCTGATTTCTCGTACGAAGTTAGTAGAGCTATCAGCTCCTGCGAGGGCGCGCTCCTTCTAATCGACGCCTCACAGGGGGTTGAGGCCCAGACTCTCTCAAACATGTATATGGCTCTCGAGCACGGTCTGGAAATCATTCCGGTAATCAATAAGATAGATCTTCCCAGCGCCAATCTGGAAATGGCATTCCATCAGATAGAGCACGATTTGGGTTTGATCGGAGATATGACCGCTCCGATTTCAGCGAAAACCGGTCAGGGAATAACCGAGCTGCTCAACTCCCTTGTGAAACATATACCGCCACCAAAGGGTGATTCGAACGCCCCTCTTGAGGCCTTGATATTCGATTCTCACTATGACGCCTATCGAGGCGTAATAGTACATATTCGGGTTTTTGAAGGCAGATTGAGGGAGGGAGATAGGATTCGCTTCATGGCCGAAGCGGCCGATTATGAAGTTGAAGAAATTGGTGAGTTTCGTCTCGCGCTCAAGAGAACCGGCGAACTCTCGGCAGGCGAGGTAGGGTGGTTCATTGCCGGAATAAAAAATATCAGCGATACAAAAGTTGGCGATACGGTTACCCACGTGGTGCGTCCGGCAGAAAGGGCTCATGCGGGCTTCCGAGAAGTGAGGCCGGTTGTGTTCTCCTCCATATATCCAGTGGATACCGATCAATACGAAGAGCTGAAGGGCGCGTTAGATAAACTCAAGCTTAACGATGCATCCCTTATTTGGGAAAAGGATGCCTCGGAAGCCCTTGGTTTTGGTTTTCGCTGTGGATTCCTGGGCCTACTGCACCTCGAGGTGATTCAAGAGCGTCTCGAACGCGAATTCGGCCTGAATATTGTTCTAACCAGCCCCTCGGTCCGTTATAGAATAATTCCGAAGAAGGGCGAACCATACTTTCTGGACAATCCAAGCCAGTTTCCAAACCCCGGAAGCATAGATAAGACAGAGGAACCCTATATCAGGGCATCGATAATAACACCGGCAAAATTTCTAGGGAACCTGATACCACTTTGCATGGGCAAGAGAGCTATCCAAAAAAGTCTGACATACCTGGATGAAAAACGAGTTGAACTGCTTTACGATATGCCATTGGCCGAAATTCTGTTCGATTTTTACGACAAGCTGAAGTCTGTAAGTCAGGGTTATGCCTCCTTCGACTACGAGATTGCCAACTACCGGGAAAGTGCCTTGGTAAGAATGGAAATCTTGGTAAATTCCGAATCTGTAGATGCCCTGAGCCTGCTGGTATTCCGTGATAATGCCCAAAAACGCGGCAGAGAGATATGCAAAAAACTCCGCGATGAAATCCCTCGCCAACAGTTCAAGATTCCCATCCAGGCCGCCGTTGGCGGAGAGATAATTGCCCGAGAAACAATCTCTGCCCTGCGCAAAGATGTAACCGCAAAATGCTATGGCGGCGATATCTCTCGGAAGCGTAAGCTTTTGGAAAGGCAAAAGGAAGGGAAAAAACGTATGAAAATGGTGGGCAACGTAGAATTGCCTCAGTCCGCATTTTTATCGGTGCTTCGAAGCGGCGATAAGACAGGTTAATCTGCTGCCAACCTCATGGCACTCGCTTTCTGTCTCCAAGCGAATCTTCACTTAAGACAAAGATACGCCCTTGCCTCAGCTCGCCGGCTGTCTAGGTATTGCTGCTAACCCTACCAATATAATTCAACAAAACACGCGCTCGATCAACCACCCGAAACAGGAATGCTTCATCTTCTTTCGGTAGGGATTCCGCATCGGGGAAATCCACATATACCTCGTCCATTTTCCCAATGGCGCTAAGCAGCTTGGATATTCCACCTTCATTTCTCGCATATGCCTCCCAGGAATCGATAATTTCCCGGAGTCCGCTCAACTGGCCATCTATGAATTCCGCTGCCTTTGCCGCCCTGATGGAAGACTTTCCGCCCCGAGCCGTCTCCTCCTGATTCTCCATTAGAATACTCTCGGTATCCTTGAGCAGCGGCAAATTCAAACCCGAGGTTGAGAAAGTATAGATGCGTCCCGTATTAGAAAAGCGTCTGCGTAGAAGAGATGCATATCCATGCAGAACAGAGTCCGAATCCCGGTTCCGATCCCGAGTTTCGCGCGCTCTCGTTTCCCAACCGGGATGCGGATTTAAACGGCTTGAGCAGGTCATCTGCCATCGGTGATACGCTGTGCCCCTTGCATGAGTCTTCCCATGCGAATATCCAAAATCCAATCCCGCGAGCAGCACCGAGCCACTCCATCGCGCGAGTGCTATCTCTATGGCAACCAAACCCACGGATCCCAGGGGGTCGAGTGAAAAATCCCGCACACCGCAGGCTTCCAGCTTTCTGAGGAATTCCAGTTTGGTAAATGTAGAAGAGAATAAGTAGCAGGGGCCGCCTATGTATGTAAGAGACGGGGGATAAGAACTCAAATCCGCCACAACGGCGATTCCGCTTCCCTTTGTATCATGGAAATCCAGCAAATTCCAGGCCTGCGTTTCTAGAACCACCACGGCATCGGGTTTGATATCGCAGCTTAGCAAGGCTGAAACAGCGGTATCGACGGCCATCACCCAGAGTCTTTCCCTCTGTTCTCGAATAAACGATAGGGCCTCCTCAAGAGAGGGGCCGGCTCCCACAACAATCGGCACCTTGTCGATAATAAGGCTGTTTACGCTCCGGATATCCAACGGGCCATATGCAATCTCACAAAGATTGGCATAGATATGTCTTATCCACTGTCCCCCCAGTTTTAGAAGAGTGTTTCGATTACGCCAATAATTTGTTAGAACATCGATAAGGAAGTCGATTAGCTCATCATAAAGCCCTGGGTACAACGACGAGCCGGCATTCAAATCCACTCGTCTAACTCGTCTGTAGTTCCAAGGTCCAATAGAATTGATAACTTCCTGCAAGGCCGCGAAGGTCGAAAGTCTAACATGGACAACCTTGTCGTTCTTACTCGCGTAAGGCGCGCAAAGTCCCATCAGCAATTCGGAAGTCTCGATGGCGAGGATAATCGAATCGTCTGGAATCCTCCCGGCAAGAGTATCCAAGCCATACCCGAGCAGGGGCGATGGAACTGCATAAATGCAACGGTTTTCAATTGGAGCCAGCTCTGCCGCGCGCCTCGGCCTCAGCATTGGCTCATACCTCGAATAGAGATACCTATCTTCGAAGAAAACAGTCAATCCCCTACCCGTATCCTCTAGTAGGGGGTCTGTTGTTGGCGATGCGGTAGGGGGTGAATATGATGAGACTTGGCCAGATTGTCGAATCCTAGTCATCCCCGGCTTGGAAGAATCCGATCATAGGTGCTACTGAATCGATCGTCAAAGAGCTCTGATTCATTCAAGATGGCGGTGCTGAAATCATCCTGTCTTGATTGCACAATTTCGGATTTGACTGTCTCCTCCCAAGAATCATTTCTTTCCCTGTGGTTTGAAGATGCTAGGACAAATACACCCACCGCATTATTCAGCACAACCGGTTGGGATATGGACCCCAGCTCAGTCAATCCCACTATGCTCTTCCAGAATTCATCCGATGAAGCCGTTCCATTCAAGGCCGAATCGTCGGAGTCCTCGGGGCTTCCACCAAGCAGTGAATCCGCGGCGTAGTTTATGGGGAACGAATAAGTTTTTTTAACCTCAAACCCCTCCCTTAGCATCGTGGACAGAAAGGAATCGGCGCTGCTCGCGTTAGCTCGTAATTCATTCGCCTTCTCCAGAATCGCATCTTCGACAATACCCAGCTCATTTTTCAGCATGTATTCTCGGATATCATGGACTCGTTCAATGGGTTTTAATGGGAATGCCGCGCCATCCGTGCGAAATACAATCCATCCGTATTCACTCTCGAAGGGTCCGGCAACCTCTCCCTCCTTTAATTCGTAAACAGCATCCGCGTTCTCTCTGCCGATTAATTCTTCTATGAGGTAGAATTCCGTTTCACCCATGCTCCCGGCCTCCTCCGCATAGGAATCCTGAGAAAACTCCTGAGCAAGAAGAGCAAAGGATTCGGGTGTTTTTCCCTTTTCGCCATATTGAGCTATCAATTTCTTTGCTTCCTCCTCGCTTTCCACGGTTATTCGACTGAGTGGAATTGTGGTAAAGAGTTCGGATTTTTCTTGTCCATATTCAATTACTCTTTGCTCCGGGAATTCGCTGAAGGGGATAATCACGTAGTTATAACTGTGCTCTTGGGCAGCCATATCCCAAAGGAAGTTCATCTGTGCCTTCGAATGGTACTGCGAATCGAGAATATCCCTCGTCCAGGTGGACATACTGAGCTGATTTCTCGCGAGTTCCCTATCATTGCTTTTTTCCTCGGAAGATGCCGTGCTATATAGTCTCTCATCAAACTTGCCGTCGGTTTGATAGCGGGTAAATTCGAGTATTAGTCGATCGATTGCCCTGGAGGAAGGTTGATAACCACTCTGATCGAGATAGTGTTCGATTGCGGTGAGATAAACTACAGAATTATATGCTTCCTGCCATGCCAGACGACGCACAAAGAAGTAGATTTGGTTATCCTGACTCACATCCAGGTCATAGTTATTCAATGCATGGTTGACGGCGTTGCCAAAGGAGTTGTTGTACGTATATACAATGTCCCTGTTGCCGTAGGAGCCGAAGATGATTTTATTCCCGGTATCTGAGCTACGTGAGAACACCGATGAAAAAATCAATCCGATCAAGGCGAGTCCTACAATCCCAAGGCCGATAGCCTTTAATACGAAGTTTTGCCCGGCTCCTGTGCTGCTTCTTTTTTGGGGTGACATGCCTTAGAAGCTATCATGACCCGCTCGAATCGGTCAATTGAAAGGGACTTTGGCGGAATCAAAGTTGATAAGCCGTCCGCACTCGCGGGCGCCTTGCTTGACTGTGCCTACCACTTCGGATATGGTGCCAGGGAACGGTGCGACTAGAGTATTATCGCGCTGATTCATCAAACCCTTCGGATGATACCGGGCTGTAGCGCAGGGGGAGCGCGCCTCGTTCGGGACGAGGAGGCCGTCAGTTCAAATCTGACCAGCCCGACATACCTGGCTTTTCACCCTCGGGAAATCAGAACTTCAATACCGCATAAACCCGCTGGCTCGACTTCCCGTGAGATCTCGCGGGGAGGTTTAGAACAACTGCCCCTGCGAGAAGGGTGATAGGCACGATGGCGGCGCTATCCACTCCCCGGCCGATGAGTCCCAGCGGCACCAATAGCCCGCTCTCGATGAGCCGCCATCCTGAATTCCACTCTCGCGGAGCCTCTGAGATTTGCCTCGTTTTGGGATTTCCAATAAGGCCGAGCATTATATCACCCGGGCTGATAGAACTTTGAGCCTTACCCCTAACTTGAGTTATCAGGATAAAACCTCCGTGTAAAAGGCAGAAGAGAATACTGTGATGAGCGATGGCTCTGGGAGATTTCCCCACGGGGTACTTGATTTCATTATTACCTTGTTTCCGTCCGATGATGAAGCAGTATGGGAAGAAATATGCTGTTTTTCATCTTTTTTATGCTGATCGCGGGCACGGCGGGGGCTGATACCATACATGTTATTGCCAAGGGGGAAACCGTCTATTCCCTTTCAAAGCTCTATGGTGTTAGTCCGGAGGCTATAATTGAGAGCAATTCGATTACTAATACATCTGGGATTAGTGTTGGCACGAGGCTGCTGATTCCGAGCGGAGATTTGTCTATCAATGGGAAGAATGGCCTGTACAAAGTAAAACGAGGGGATACCTATTATAGTATCGCGAAGAAGCTGGGGTTTAGCTTGGAGCATCTGCTGACGCTTAATGGGCGGGATGAGAACCGTTTGCTCCGCGTTGGCGAGGAACTGATTGTTAGCGCTCCACGAGTAATCTCGAAAGAGCGAATACCCGGTATTTCGACGAGGGGAGGGCTGGATAACATGCTTTCGGTGGAAGCCGGCGAGAGTTCTCGGGAGCTGACGAGGGTGCCGTGGTGGCCGGTAAATGGAAGGAAGAGAATTCTAGATGGCAAACTTTCCGGGGTGGGTATAGAGACAGAGCCCCTGAGCTATGTTCATGCGGTTGCCGGGGGTAAGGTAGTTTGGACGGGACCGTATCGAGGTTTCGGATATGTTGCCTTGGTTGATTCTAAGGGGTATATTTATCTCTACGGAGGGAATGAAGATTTGTTTGTAAATGTTGGCCAGACAGTTGATGCCGGAAGTCGGATAGGTAGACTGGGATCGTCTGGCGCTAACGGAGTTTCGTATGGGAAGCCACTGATGATCTTCGCGGTGTTTAGAGATGGTATTCCGGTACTTCCCAGCGAGGCGCCGCGCGGTTAATGTTTGATGAGCCTGATGTCTGAGTTTCAGTATACCGCGCGGCTGATATTCAATGGCTCTAATGAGGAAGATAGATACTGTTTTTTCTGATTTCTCGAACTCGGCTGATACCGGGAATGGATTCGATCCACTTGCACATTATTTGAAGCAGATTTCTCGGTTTCCGCTTCTCACGGTGGATGAGGAGCGAAGCATAGGTGAGCGAGTAGCCGAGTATAAGTCTCAGATTGCCGAGATGAGCTGCCGAGATGAGACAGACAGAGTTGCCGGGGATGAGTATCCCGGAAGAAAATCGAACATAGTCCGACTTCTCGACGAGCAAAGAAATTTGATGATTCAGTCGAACCTCCGTTTGGTTGTCTCGATTGCAAAAAAGTATCAGAACAGGGGCCTGGGCTTTCTCGATCTTATAGATGAGGGGAATATAGGTCTGATTGAGGCTGTTGAACGCTTCGATTACACTCGCGGCTGCAGATTTTCAACCTATGGAACCTGGTGGATTAGGCAGGCGATTGTCAAGGCCCTGGCTGATAAGGCAAGGACAATACGAATTCCCATTCACATGCTGAATACGATAAGAAAGACCCTGGCGATTTCTAAGCATCTAACACAGGATCTGGGCCGTGAACCGACCGATGTCGAATTGGCGAATTTTATGAACGTGCCTGTTGGGCAGATTAAGAAGATTGTTCAAATATCTCAGGATATCGCCAGCCTGGATTCAACCGTGGATGAGGATGATGCTCTGAGACTCGAGGATTTGATTAGTGATGAGAGTGCAGTTGAGCCTACCGAAACCATGTTCAATTCCGGCTTGCAGAACATTCTGGAGGGGTTCCTTGGGGTGATGGAGGAGAGGGAGCGGCGGATTCTTCAACTACGCTATGGTCTAACAGGGGAGAAGCCATTAACCTTGGAAGAAACCGGAAGGATAATGGGCATCACGCGGGAGAGAGTTCGACAGTTGCAGAAAAAGGCGATTATTGAGCTAAGATCGCTTCCGGCAATTCGGGAGTTAAGGGATTACCTGTAGGCAAAGCTCACTCTAGGGAATTTAATGGATAGACTAAGCGCTTCTAAGCACCCTGACCCTGCATCCTGCCTCGGCTTTTCTGCTGCTCTGCTCGCGACTAATTCGTCGGCCCAGTTAGACCTGGGCTAATCCAAACTTGACCGCGTTTACCAAGATGCTAATCCGAAAGAGAGAAGTTAGGATGCCTTCCAATGTCGATGCCAATCTTATACGACGTTTCAAGCGTCGTAAACTGCCGGATGACGCGGGGCGCTTGCTGATTCTGGCACCAGAGGAGGTTTCCTTTCACGTACTTGAAGCCGCGATTCAAAGCGAGTCTGTTGCTCGGATTTTTAGGAAGTGGATCGATGAGAATCAAGATTCGATTCGGCATCTGGCCATGTCGATTGGAGGCAGGGACTTCGATGGGAAAGGAGCAGGGGACCTATTGGCCTCGCGTCTTGACGATGTAAGGGAGTTATATGGGGATCCTGAATGGACGGTTCGATTATTCTCGCTCAGAATTCTATTGATGGATGCTGGTGGGGATGCAAGATCGGCGCGTATTGCAAGGGAGGCGTTTTACGACACTCATCCCCTTTTGCGACTCGCGACGGCGCGGAAATTTGGGAATGGAAGCACCGAGAATCTTTTCTCCGCGCTTACCGCGATGGCGCTTGACGATCCAGTCGCTGAGCTTAGACGAACCGCGCGACAACGTATTGATTCCATCTTTCCTGATAAATGGGCACCGGATCCCGATAGAATAGGTGCTCTGCAGGCCGCGCATGTGCTTGAATTGCAGAAAACAGATTCAAAAAGCGATGAAAACCTCGCGATAAGAACCCTGAAGGAGAAATTTCCCAGAGCCGCATTGGCGGCGGCACGATTCTTGGAAAGCACCGGCACCCTAAGGCGCATGCTTGTCAATGCCAACCGCGGCGATGAAGTAGACTGGGAGCGGCGCCTCGAACTCCTCTCTCGCGCTGTTTCCGCTGGAGTTCATGGTTTTTTGAGCAGTCTGCTAGAAGTCGAAACGCTCGATGTGCAGCTCCTGGGAGCCAAATTGCTCATTAAAGGCGGTAGTCCCGAGCTAAAATTCACCCTGATTAAGAGGGTATTCAATGGGAGGATTGATTGCTCGGATGAAAGGGAGCTATATGAAACCGCGATAAGTCTTGCATGCAGTGGGGGAGAAAAGTTGCATCTTCTACTGAAAAATGAACTTAGGAAACATCGTGAAAATCCCGAAATGCTGAGTATTGTCTTATCGGCATTGCCGCCCGGTGAGGCGTCGGTGTATAGGGAACCGTTAATAGAATTTCTTAGAGACTCTCATTTCAAGTACGATAAATCCTTTCTCGAGTTGATAGCCAAGCTTCCGCCGCCCATGTTTCTAGGCCCGGTGCTGGACATACTCGAAGCGGATAGAAACCTGCATACGCGCACCGTGCGAATTCGGGCGCTGTGCTGCCTGGGCGTTTGGCATCTCGAACATACACTCCAGACTATGCTTGAGAACCTCCCGATTCTGCCACCTGAGAAAGCATCTGATTTCGCGATTCACCTTGCATCATTGGATGGAGAATTGCTTAAGGGGCGTATTGCCTTTATTCTCTCTTCCCCGGATGCCAGGCTTAAGGCGGCACTGATTTCCTGCCTTCCTTCCGGCATCGCAGGCGATTTTGCGAAAATGATCAGCGAGCACTTGAGTGACGTCGATCCGGAGCTGAGAGTTGCCTGTCTCCGTGCCTTAGCCAATGTGGGGAAGCTTGGAACCAAGTACCGTGCTTTGCTGAAGGATCCTTTTGAAAGGGTTCGACGGGAGGCGGCATGGATTGCAGGAACCAAGGGTGATATCCAGCTTCTAAGAGCCATGAATCTCCAAGAAGAGGTTAAAATGAGGGTTCTGGAAGGATTAGCCGTGAGTCGAAGCTCCAGTTCTGTTGAAGTGCTGGTTCACTTCTTGAGCGCTGGAGATTCATATCAGAATGAGGTAATCCGCGCGTTGGCCTCGAAGAGGGATGAGAAATCCCTTGCCGCTCTAATGGAACAGTTTGGAAAATCGGGAAGCCCCGTCAAGGATAAGATTGCCGGGACGATCGCCATTATGGTTGAAGAATGCGAAGAAGTCCTGACTGCACTACTAAGTTTCGACATGGATGCTTCGCTTTTAGCCGATATTTTTGCGAAAACCGGATTGGTTGAATTATTCATCCGCAGATTGGGGCATAGGAAATCGCGAGTTAGAAGGGAGGCGGTGGAGCTTTTGGCGAGAATTGCAACAGAATCTGCCTTTCGTGGAATTATTTTCGCGGCAAGGGATCCCGATAAGGAAGTTCGGGTGGAAGTTGAGAAGGCGTTGAAATTCTTGCTTAGTCCCGCTGGTAAAGAAATGCTCGAGGCTTTGGAGAAGGATCCGAATTGCGAGCTTAGGCAGCGAACCCGATGGGTAATCGAGCACGGCAAAACAAGCGAGGCGTTAAGATGGGTGACTGGGGAAGGGGATTCCAATACCACATGAAGCTCGATGGAATCAAGTTGATCGCATTTGATTTGGACGGCACCCTCGTGGACAGCGTTCCCGCTATTGCAGGGGTTGTCAATGAAGTTCTGAGAATTCGGGGTTGCAGGGAGTATCCGCCCCGTGATTACGAAAAATTTGTGGGCTGGGGACTTAAACGAACTCTTGAGCTGGCCGCTCCAAGTTGGCTTTCTTACGAGGAAATCAATGAGATGTTCAGCGCGGTGATTGCCGGCTATGGCAAAAACCCCGTGGGAAAGGTTTATTACGGAATATCCGATTTATTGAAACTAGTGGGCACTATGGAAATCCCTGCTATAGTTTACAGCAATAAGGTTGAACCGCTCGCCCGAGGCACCATCGATGCATGCTTTCCGGAAGGAGTCTTCGAGGAGGTAATCGGCCTGAGGGACAATGCTCCGCCCAAACCCAATCCCCATTCATTGAACAGGTATCTGGAAGGCAGAAATATCCCTCGTTCCGCCGTACTGCTCGTTGGTGATAGTCAGGTGGATTTTGAAACTGCCATAAACGGCGGTTTTCTGTTCGCGGGAGCACTGTGGGGATACGGTTTGAGTGGGGTAGAGTCGAGGTGGAATTTTTCGACGCCTTTGGAATTGATGAACTGGCTTATAAGCGACAAATGGGAGATGATGCTATGACAAAGCAGGAAATCAGAAGGAGGGCAGAACTCTACGTTGAACGAGAGCAAAGCGAACCATTCAGGGAGGATATTAGGAAACTTCTCGAGAATGAGGATTGGAATGAGCTTAAGGAGAGATTCTGGCGGGACTTGGATTTCGGAACCGGGGGCTTGCGGGGTTTAATCGGAGGTGGTTCAAATCGCATCAATCCGGTCTCGATCACTAGGGCCACCCTGGGGTTGGCCAATTACATCCTATCCCATGTCCCCGAATCCGCGCGATGCGTGGTTATAGCTTATGACAGCCGTCATTACTCGGATACATTCGCCTTGGAGGCGGCCAGAGTGATGGCGGCAAAGGCGATTAGAAGTTTCCTATTCAGCTCACTACGGCCCACGCCTGTTCTTTCGTTTGCCGTTAGGAAAAAGGGTGCCTGCGCGGGTATTATGATTACCGCCAGCCATAATCCCGCCGCCTATAATGGCTACAAGGTTTTTTGGTCTGACGGGGCTCAGGTTGTTCCGCCGCACGATAGAGGCATTATGAGTGAGGTGAGAAAGGTGTCAGGCCCTGCCGAGGTTATGGATTTGGAGGAGGCCTTGGATAGCGGGCTTATAACGATGATCGATAAGGAAATCGACGAAGCATATACGGGGCTTGTTATAGCTCAATCCTTGAACCCCGAACTCATGAAGAGGCAAGGGGCCACACTCAAGATTGTTTATACTCCGCTTCACGGAGCCGGGCGCATCCCCGTGGAAACGGTTCTGAAAAAACTTGGAATCAGCGTACACACCGTTCGAGAACAGGAAGAACCCGATGGAGATTTCCCAACAATAGAATTCCCCAATCCTGAAGAGGCGCCGGCACTCAAAATGGCGATAGAATTGGCTGGAAAGGAAGATGCGGATTTAGTGATGGCCACCGATCCTGATGTGGATCGATTGGGAATAGCGGTGCCCGAGGGGGGGGAATGGATTCTAATAACCGGAAATCAGCTGGGCGCCATGCTGGCGGATTATATTTTCAAAACCCGAGGGGAGCAGGGAAATTTGCCGGCAAATCCGGCATTTGTCAATACGATCGTAACTTCGACTTTGCAGAATAAGATTGCAGAATTCTATGGGGCAAAGAGTTTCAGGGTGTTAACCGGTTTCAAGTACATCGGCGAAAAAATTCGGCAATTTGAAACTGAAAACAACTACAACTATGTTTTCGGCGGTGAAGAGAGCTATGGCTACTTGGTTGGCGCGTCTGTTCGTGATAAGGATGCGATTTCGGCTGCCGCCATGACGGCGGAAATGGCTCTGTGGAATCGGGTTAGAGGAAAATCGCTTATCGAGTACCTAAGAGAGCTTTGGAGTCGCTTCGGATACTGGCAGGAAATTTTGATTAGCCGGAATTTCGAGGGGCAAAGGGGTCAGGAGACAATGAATGCCTTGATGACTAGTTTGCGTGATGAGCCGCCGAGCAGTATCGCGTTAATCAAGGTAAGTGAGATACGAGATTTTCGGGATGGAACTACCATTGCCAATGGCGTTCGCAAAAAGAACATCGAGCTACCGTCCTCGGATGTCCTACAGTTTGTACTAAGGGACGGTGGTTTGGTAACCGCGAGACCCTCGGGAACCGAGCCGAAGATAAAATTCTATGCATCCCTTTACTCGAAAAACGGCGTTGAGCCTGAGCGGGCGAAGAAGGAGCTTGAGACTGTGTTCCGTGGAATTAGGAGTTGGATCGGTGAGAGAATCGATGCTCTGGACCTCTAACCCCTTCTGGAGTTGAGAAAACCCTGCAGATTTATACGGATGGCGGTTGTACGGGAAACCCGGGACCGGGTGGATGGGCGGCAATAATTGTTGCGGCGAGTCATGATCCATGTGAGATATCCGGCGGCAGGGCTTCGACAACGAATAATCGCATGGAATTAACGGCGGTAATAAATGCGTTGGAACTGGTGACTCGGAACTTTCCCCGTGGGGAGACTATTGAGGTGATTACCGATTCCAGATATGTCCAGCGGGGAGTCAGCGAATGGATGAGCAGGTGGATTTCCAAGGGATGGAAGACCAGCGCCGGTAAGCCGGTGAAAAACAAAGATCTCTGGTTGAGACTCGAGAGGGTTAGCAGAGAGTTGAATATTGATTGGAAATGGGTTAAGGGCCACTCGGGCAATATGTGGAACGAGCGCTGCGATGAACTTGTGGCAAGAGAGCGCGCGGTATTTTCTTGAAGCCAACTCAAACTTTGTTCAAGCGAGAAGTGATTTCACGCCGTCATAATAGGTTGGGGAAGCGGATGAAGATTTACGCGTATGCGGCGAGCGGTTTTACGGGGCGATTGGTCTCAGTGGAAGTTGACATCCGACGAGGAATTCCCGGATTGGATATTGTCGGCCTTCCGGATAACGCCGTACGTGAGTCGCGAGATAGGGTGAGAGTGGCCTTGAAACGAAGCGGCTTCAAATTTCCGGCGGATCGGATTCTGGTGAATCTTTCGCCGGCCGGATTGAAGAAGGAGGGCGCATCCTACGATCTTCCCATCGCGGTAGGCATACTGAGGGCCAGCGAGCAGGTTCGATGCTCGAATATTTCGGCCGTGCTCTGCGCTGGGGAATTACTTCTGGATGGCAGTGTTTGCCCCGTGAGCGGAATATTGCCGGCTGTTGCCGCGGCTATAGCTGGTGGCATCGATAGGTTCATAGTTCCGGAAAGGAATATTGAAGAGGCAAGAACCTTGCCCAGCGGCAGAACAGTGGGTATTGGTCATCTTAGTGATCTGCCTTCACTGTTGGAGGGCGGTTGGAATTCCGCGGAGGGAGAAGACGAATCGGACGATAGCGCTTCTCAGTGCTCTTATCCGGAACTATCCGATCTCCGCGGTCAGCCTGTTTTGAAAAGAGCCTTGGAGATAGCGGCGGCTGGAAGGCATCATCTACTTATTTTTGGCCCCCCGGGCAGTGGCAAAACCATGGCGGCCCGGGCCTTCGCAGGCATATTGCCCAATCTCGAATCTAAAACATCTCTGGAAGTCTCTCGAATTTGGTCTCAGGCCGGTAAGCTTAGAGTTGAATCAGGATTGGTGCGCCGTCCGCCATTTCGGGAGCCGCATCATTCGGCTACCAGGGAGGGGCTAGTCGGAGGCGGATATGGCACGCATCCGGGGGAGGTATCACTTGCACATGGAGGAGTTCTCTTCCTCGATGAGGCTCCGGAATTTGGTCAGAGAGTTCTACAATCCCTTAGGGAGCCCCTCGAATTAGGTAGGATTGAAATGGCCAGAGCCGGAAGGAATTGGTGGTATCCGGCGGATTTTCAACTTCAAATGGCAATGAATCCGTGTCCGTGCGGCAATCTGGGCAGGGAGGATACCTCATGTCTTTGCAGCATGTTGGAGGTGAGTCGATATTGGAGACGCTTGGGAGGTGCCTTATTGGATAGAGTGGATGTAAGGGTTCCGGTTTCGGTGATAAGCCCCGAAAAACTGCTGGAACCTGCCGGGGAAGATAGCAGGACCGTGCGGCAGAGAGTCGCCGCGGCGCGAATGAGTCAGCAGGAGCGTTATGCCGATAGTTCGTGGAGCTTCAATGCCGAAATTCCGCCCGGAGAGATGAACCGGCATGTTGTTTTGGATAGGGTCTCCACCAAGTATTTTTTGGAGGCCATACGGAAGCTCGGATTATCTTCAAGGGCCGCCCATGGCGTCTTGAGAGTTAGCAGAACCTTGGCGGATTTGGACGAACGTTCGAATGTTGAGATTAGCAATGTTCTCGAGGCGCTCCAGTATCGAAGATATGGAGACAGGGATATTTTCTGGGCAACCTTATAGAGCTTTTCATCCGGGAATGCATTTTCGGTTCCTATATTCAGTATAGGGAATCTATAATGCTTTTATGATGGCAAGAAACCGAAGCAACGTTCTTTTCACCCTGGTAATACTTTTACTGCTCGCAATCATTTTGCTGATGGGAGTCGGCATAATAGACTTCACTCCAGGGAAGGAGTTGCCTGAAGGCAATGAGGTGAGCAATGGAAGTGTAGCAGAAGAATTCCCGTATCGAGAAAACAGGGAAGCAGTTACTGAAAGCGTTAATCTCACGGCGAATGAAATCGAGAATATTAGTGTTTATGAGCGCTATAACAAGGCGGTGGTTAATATTGCAACCGAGGTGGTTGGATACAATTGGTTTCTCGAGCCGGTACCCAGAAAGGGTTCATCGGGGTCGGGTTCAATATTTGACGATGAAGGCTACGTTCTAACAAATAACCATGTTGTGGAGAACGCTTATAAGGTTAGCATTGCGCTGGCGGATGGCGCGCTTTTCGAGGGCGAGGTTGTGGGAAGCGATCCGGAGACCGATCTTGCAGTTATTCGCTTCGATCCCGGCTCAAAACCTCTTATAACTATTCCCTTCGGCAATTCAAATTCTCTCAAGGTTGGCCAGAAGGTACTTGCAATCGGAAACCCCTTTGCCTTCGAGAGAACACTCACGACAGGGATTATTTCGGGTTTGGGCCGGCCTCTGAAAAACGACAAGGGAATCATTATCAGGGATTTGATTCAGACCGATGCTTCGATAAATCCCGGCAACTCCGGAGGCCCTCTTCTAAATTCCCAGGGAGAATTAATAGGAGTGAATACGATGATTTATACACCCTCCGGTGGGTCGGTTGGAATTGGCTTTGCCGTGCCAGTCGCCACTGCAAGGCGTGTCGTGCCGGATCTAATAGAGTATGGTTTCGTACAGAGGGGATGGATTGATATCGATCCCGTTTCACTTTTCCCATCCCTGGTTCGATACGCGAAACTGCCTGTTACGCAGGGTGTATTGGTTTCGCGGGTGGAACCGGGTGGTAATGCCGCCGCCGCGGGTTTGAGAGGCGGATCCCCAAATCGGGTTGCCCGTAGTGGAGATAGTATAATCTACCTGGGAGGAGATATCATTGTAGGCATTGATGATAAGCCAATCGCTTCCATCGGAGATTTTTACACGGCCTTGGAACAGAGCCGCCCGGGTGATGTAATGCGCGTAAGGGTGATTCGCAATCTACGCGAGCTCACCTTGAATATAACCCTGGGGAATCGAATTGGGAGAAGCGGTTGATAGGAAAATTCAAGGTTCATGCCCCATACAACCCCGCGGGCGACCAGCCAAAAGCCATCGAAGCGCTTGTGCAAGGGCTGGGAGAGAGGCACAAATATCAAACTCTCTTAGGCGTAACCGGCTCGGGGAAAACTTATGCCATGGCCAAGGTTATAGAGAAAACACAATTGCCCGCCCTGGTTATAAGTCATAACAAAACTCTAGCCGCTCAGCTCTTCCGCGAATTCACGGACTTTTTTCCGGATAATGCAGTAGAGTATTTCGTTTCCTATTTCGATTATTACCAACCGGAGGCCTATCTACCCTCTCGAGATTTATACATTGAGAAGGATTCCAGCCTAAATGAGGAAATCGAGCGAATGCGACTATCGGCGACTATGAGTCTAATGGAACGCCGAGATGTCATTGTCGTGGCCACGGTTTCCTGCATCTATGGACTTGGCAGCGTTGAAACCTACCGCGATATGAAATTGCAGATTTATGTTGGTGAAAAAGCCGACTTCCATCGGCTGAGAATGGAACTTATTGGAATGCAGTACCAACGAAACGACGATATCCTGGAGCGTGGCAAATTTCGGATGCGGGGCGATGTGATGGAGATATGTCCTGCCTATCTCAGTGACATCGCTTATAGAATCAGCCTCGATTTCGACACCATAGAAAGTATTGATCGCATCCATTCGCTTACAGGAGAGGTTTTGGAGAACCTGCAAACCACCACCATCTATGCCGCGAAGCATTTCGTGATGCCGGAAGACCGCATCCGCATGGCTTGCAGCGCCATCAGGGTAGAACTCGAGGATCAGTTAAAATTTCTAAATAACACGGGCAAAATCGTTGAAGCACAGCGCCTCAAATCTAGAACCGAATACGATATCGAAATGCTCTTGGAAATGGGTTACTGCCCTGGAATCGAAAACTACAGCCGGCATCTCACGGGTCGCGAGGTGGGAGAGCGTCCAGAGGTGTTATTGGACTACTATCCATCGGAATTCATAACTTTTGTGGATGAATCGCATGTTACTCTCTCCCAGATTCGTGCGATGTACAATGGCGACAGATCTAGAAAAACTAATTTGGTAAGTTATGGATTCCGCCTACCCTCCGCTCTCGATAACAGACCCCTGGTTTATGATGAATTCGAGGGTATATTGGATAGGGCAATTTACGTTTCGGCAACTCCCGGCGAAGAGGAGCGAAGAAAGTCCAAGGCGATTATAGAGCAGTTGATTCGCCCCACAGGACTCCTCGATCCATTTGTTGAAATCAGGCCCACCGAGGGACAAATAGAAAATCTCTATGCTGAAATCGGCAAGAGAATTCAGGCGAACGAGAGAATACTGATTACCACCCTGACAAAAAAAATGGCCGAGAATTTAACAGACTACCTTGTCGGTTTAGGTGTGAAAGCATGCTATCTTCACAGCGAGGTTAAAACAATCGAAAGGGTGGAGCTCATACGCGATCTGAGAAAAGGCGTATTCGATGTGCTTGTTGGGATAAATTTACTTAGGGAAGGCCTCGACATTCCAGAGGTATCCCTAACAGTGATAATGGACGCTGACAAAATTGGCTTTCTTAGGAGCGAAACCAGTCTTATTCAAACTATTGGCCGGACAGCGCGCAACATAAACGGCCGGGTGATAATGTACGCCGATGGTATTAGCACCGCGATGAACGCGGCCATCCTGGAAACCGAGAGACGGCGGGGCATCCAAATCGAGTACAACAAGGCGCATGGAATCGAGCCCGAGTCGATCAGAAAGGAAATTCAAGACATTTTAGTTCGCCGGGGCGAAGAAAAGCGAGCCGCCGAGAAAATGAGCATTGAAGTAATGAAAAAATCGATCAACCTACTGGATTCCAAGCAAAAAAAGAGGCTAATCAAGGCACTCGAAAATGAGATGCTTGAACGGGCGAAGAACATGGAATACGAGGAAGCCGCGGTGTTACGCGATGAAATCAGGCAATTGAAGGGAGGCGATATATGAGAAGGTGCCTACCCCATCTGCTCTGCCTCACCTTCCCTTTGTTGATTTCCTGCAGTGCTCAGAAGCAACGCCTATCCATAGAGCTGCCTTCAACCCCCATGCTAACCTCTGAATCCCTATGGGGAATAGCCAACCGTCCCTACCTGAAAATCCTCGAATCACCCGATTCGAACGGGGTACCCCGGGAGGTGCTACGTCATGGCGATATCGTAAGAATTGTATCGAAAGTAACGACTGGAAGGGACTACTGGTTCGAGATTCAAGTGCCCGCGACAAACATAACCGGATGGACGCTGGATGAGAATATCAATGTTTACGATTCGTCTGCCCAAGCTCACACGGCCCAAGCCGAAATTCTGGTAAGCGAATTTTCCGCTAGCCCTCCGTGAGCCCGTGTAGCAAACGAGCAGTCCCCGGCCTGATCGATAGTCTGAGCTTCTCGCCAATCCTCGGGGGGAGTGGTCCGGGTATGTTGCAATCGATTAAATCTGTTTTACCCCCGGACGAGAGTCTTACCTTCCAGTATCCTCCGGCATATTCGGTTTCCGCCACCCGGCCCTCTATTTCAGCGCCGGTTTGTCCGCCCGTGGATATCTGTAGATTTTCCGGCCTAACTATGAGCGTTGCGGGCAAATCGACACTGCAGAATTTATTATCCAGTGCAATGATTCCCGCATCCGTTTCCACTCTGCTAATACTCGCGGTTTCAGGGTTGATTCGTCTCACTTGAAGTCGGGTGGTTCTGCCTATGAAGGTGGCCGTAAAAAGGTCTACCGGATTCTCCCACAGATTCCTGCTCATTCCCGCCTGAACTATCCTCCCCCCCCTCATAAGCGCCAGATTATCGGCTAGGGTTAATGCCTCGTTCTGATCGTGCGTCACCAGAATTGTGGTGATGCCCATGCTTTTTCGAATTCTCGCGAACTCGCGACGCAGCTCTTCCCTCAGGGCGGCATCGAGCGAATTGAATGGCTCATCCATAAGAAGATAATCAGGTTCAGTTGCCAATGCCCTAGCCAAGGCAACACGCTGTTTCTCACCGCCGGAGAGCGAGAATGGCTTTCGCGACGCGGCGCTCTTCATGTTCACTATCTCCAGATAGTGATTCGCTATTGAGCGCGCCTTTATGCGCCTGAAACCCCGCATTAGGGGGCCGTATGCAACATTATCTATCACGCTAAGGTGGGGGAAGAGTGCGTAGTCTTGAAAAACCACACCCATCCTTCTCTTATCCGGCGATGATGCCGTAACGTCGATGTCGCCTTCCAAAATCACTCCGGAGTTTGGACGCAAGAATCCGGAAGCCAAGTCGAGTAGCGTGGTTTTCCCGCAACCAGAGGGTCCTAGTACAACTGTCAATAGGGACTTCGGGAAACTGAGATTTACATGCAAATCAAAGCTATCCCGCCTGTATCGAATATCCTTGAATATCAGGGACTGACTGCTCAATTGCGCTTATCCCCGATTTTGTCAAGAGCGAGAAATCCGAAGAGGAAGATGCAGATTAGAACGGCTCCGAGAGCGGAAGCGGCAGAAACATTGTAAGTGCCTATCATTCTATAGATTGCCATGGGAATCGTAGTGAAGTTATTTGGAGCTAGAATAACCGCGGCGCTCAGTTCACCCGCGGAGAGCGCGAGAGAGAACACGGCCGCGGTAATAAGGGATCGCTTCGCCATCGGCAGTTCTATCGTGAAAAAAGATTTCACAGCGCTCGCACCGGATGAGCGGGCGGCCTGCAGTATTCTGGGCGATATGGTTTTCAGTCCGCCGGACACAATTCGGTAGACGAAGGGCAGCGTTATCATCGTGTGCGCTCCGATTAGGGCCGCCAAGCGTAACATCGGAATGTGAGGAATTCTTTCGATAACAATGAGGTAGCCCAATCCCAGAATTATGCTGCTAACCCCTAGCGGGAGCGTCATGAATCCCTCCATAATCCAGCTTCCCTTCCTACGCATTGCATACCAGCCCACCAGGGCCGCGCTTGTAGTGGAGTTAATTGCGACTATGCTGCCCAGCAGCATAGTGCGAATAATTGAAAGAATTGGAACCGACAGGATTTCGCTATTGGAGAGTAGCAAATTCCGCCAATTATCGAGGGAAAAGGCGAGAGTACCCGCTCTGGTGGATCTCGTGAGAAAGCTGTAGAAAACAATTGATAGCAGCGGTGCCAGTATCAGTACAAGAATTGGCAGGAGATAGATTGAGGCCGCGATAAGCTTCCCGGTACTTGGGGTTCCAAGTTCCCTTTGAGCGGCTAGCGAGTCGTCCGCGCTTCGACGCCGTAACCAAGAATCCATCCAGCCCAGCGCGAGTATTATCGTTATTGTAAAGGCGATTTCGATTATGGCTAATGCGGCGGCGGTGCTAAGATCGAGCCGATGCTTTGCCAGGCGGAATATTTCCACCTCAATAGTGCTTAGTTGAGGGCCTCCTCCCAGCACGATAATTATTGCAAAGCTGAGAAAGCAATAAAGAAAGGTTATTATCGCTGAGTTAAGAATTGCCGGGGCAAGACGCGGGAAGTCGATCGAAAAAAAGGCGCGGATTGGTGAAGCCCCAAGAGATCGTGAGGCAAGATATGTGTTTCGCGGGAGGGAGGACCAGGCATCTCCGACTATTCGCAGCGTAATTGGGAAGTTGTAAAAGATATGAGCCATAACTATGGCCTTCAGGGAGTATAGGATTCTCCATCCTTTGAAACTGGGGACAACTAGACGGAGAAGTGAATTGATTAAACCGGAATTCCCAAATACGAGGATGAATCCAAGCACAACAAGTATAGACGGTAGCACGAAGGGAATAGTGCCAATCGATTTGAGCAGCCTTCTGCCATGAAATCTGAAGCGTCCAATCATGTATGCTCCCGGCAAACCGAGCAGAACTGCAAACAGGGTGCTCAATCCGGCCTGTTTGAAAGTCAGTCCAAGTATTCCCCGGTAATACGGGGACGATATCAGTTGCAAGATGACCCCGGGAACTTTATTGGTTTTTGCCAGCACGGCAAAAAGAGGAAGTGCGAAGGCCAATCCCCAGAACAGTATCGGCCAGATGAGTATCCAGGCGCTCCTCAATCTGGGCTTCGGATTCACCGGCTAAAGATTTCGGTCCAGCTATCTATTATGCTCTGAAGTTCTTCGGTATTTGCATTGGGGTCGGGAATAGTTTTGCTTGGTCGCAAGGCAGCCTCAAACGAAGTCGGAAGCGGAACATTCTTCATTACGGGTAGCATTATATTTTTCATCGCAAGGGTTTTCTGAGAGAATTCGCCCAGCATGAAATCGATAAGAAGCTCGGCTTCCTCGCGCATATTGCTACCCTTGACAATTCCCATGCCCTCGATTTGCATTAAATGCCCATCGCTGAATTCGGCTGCCTTATAGCGTGTACTCTCCTCGTATTCCACATGGTATACAGGGCTGGTTCCATAGCTGAGTGCCATCGACGCCTCTCCCGCAACCAGTAGGGTGTAGCCCTGACTCCATCCATTCGCAATGGTCAGTATTGACGGTTTCAGTCTCTCCCAGTAATCCAGCCACCGATTTCCGTAGGCGGCTATGGTCCACAATAGGAAGCCCAGTCCCGGGGTTGAGGTTCTCGGGTCCATCAAAACGAGTGATTTCGCATAGTCTTTAGAAGTTAAGTCTTCGAGTGATGCAGGCGAAGTTTGGAGCAACTGTGAATCGTAGCAGATAGCGAAATGGCCATAATCGTATGGAATTAAACGATTTGATTCATCGAATATATACTCGGGTGGCAAGGAATCCAACAAGGGGGATTCGTACGGCTCCAGTATATCGGCATCCAGCGCTCGACTGAGCAAGCCGTTATCCAGTCCAATTACCAAATCTGCCCGCGACCTATCTTTTTCGAGTATGAGCTGATTCAAAGTGGTGATGGCATCGCCGGGCGCATTGAATTCTATAACTATTCCGGTTTCCTTGAAGAATGCCGCCGCAATTGCAGGCCCTGGGCCCCATTCGGAGCTAAACGAATCGTAGGTATACACTATCAGTTTTTCTCCGACATCCTTATTGCCATTGGAGAAAAGGAACCGGCAGAATACTGTTAGTAATAGAAGGAAGATATAGGCTCGTCTCATAAGAACCGCTCCTTTGGTTGAAGGATGGCTCAGGGGATTGAGCCCCGTTCCTACGCCGGCATAATCCGGATCAGGTTCACGAGTGTAATCTCAGGCCATACAAGCCACCCCGGAAGCTCCTATGCCAGTTTATTATGGCATTTTGGCTTGAGTCAAGCGGTGAAACTGACTTACATCTTTTTGGGCTTCTATGAAACTACCGGCTGCTCCGAGGAAGGGGAGAGGGGGCGCTCTGTTGAAAACTCCGAAGGGGTGCTGGTTTTAGGCTCTAGTACAAAATTCCGTTGAAACATGTATAATGTTCCCGTGTCGATTAAAGATAATTGGCTGGCATTTAGTGATAGACTTGAAAAGGCGGCCAACACATATGGTCGCAACCCTTCGAGGATTGCGATAATGGCCGTATCGAAGTCGCGTAGCATCGAGGAAGTACTCGAGGCAAGTGCATGCGGCTTCTCTCTCTTTGGTGAGAATCGCATTGAGGAAGCATGTGATAAGTTCCCCACAACGGAGGCTCTCAGCTTATACCTTATCGGGCATTTACAGAGTAGGAAGGTTGGAAGAATCGATGCACGCTTCGCGGGTGTTCATTCTGTTGATTCGCTAAGAATTGCCAGGAAGCTTTCCAAGCGAGCGCGGGAAAATGGGAAGTCCCTTGAAATCCTCTTGCAAGTTAACACCTCGGGAGAGAAAACAAAATCCGGCTTCGGTGATTATTCGAATTTCGTGGAAACCGCGGTAGAGATATCCCAACTACCCCTTCTGAATTTGAGAGGTTTGATGACAATGGCTCCCCTTACGAATAATGAGTCCGTGGTTCGCGGCTGTTTTTCAAAATGCCGTCGATGGTCGGAAGATATTGCTGGTATTATCGAGGGTAAGGTTTTATTGTCGATGGGAATGAGTTCCGATTTTCACTGGGCAATCGCGGAGGGCAGCAATCTCCTTCGGATCGGCAGCGCGATATTTGGCGGATGAGGAGTGAGAGATGGCTTTCACTTGCACTGATATGAGAGCTATGCCGAAACGTTGCTTTTTTCTTCTACTATGCATCGCGGCAGGCGGAGTGCTAGGCTCGGCGCAGGAACTCCCCCCCGAAGGGCCCATAATACCCGAGGAGTATGATCCAAGCGAATTCCCGCTCTGGACCCAAGACCTCAGACGCTTCGAGGTTATTACCGTGGGCACCTTTCCCATCACATATCTTTTTTCTTCGCTAATCTATGATTTTTCGATTTATGCCGCCAGCGGCTTCAATACCCGATATTCGATTGGCTCGCAGCGAAGCTCACGGGATATTGCCATCATTGTCGGCAGCGCCGGCTCTATTTCGTTCATTCTGGCCACCATCGATTTGTTCATCAACCTGGATAGGAGACAGCACCGGGAAGCCGCCGAGAATGGCTAGCGAGGAATTCTTGGTTTGCCTGCCTGAGAATGAATCAATACGCGTTGATCGCTTTGTCGCCGCCTTGGGTATGTTCAATAGAAGCCAGATTGCCAAACGCGGCGTTAGAATCAAGGATGCTTACGGTGTCAATCTCAAGCATTCAAAGCGTCTGAAAAATGGTGATGTTGTAGTGATTGAATGGCACTCTCCCCCCGCGCCGGGAATCGATGCCGAGCCGATTCACTTGGATATAATTTTTGAGGATGAAAACTGTGTTGTGATAAACAAGCAACGAGGTGTTGTTGTGCATCCGGCTCTTGGGAACATGCATGGAACCCTGGTGCAGGGACTGCTTCATAGATATTCGGGAATCGATCGTCAGTTTGGCGGCGACAGGGTGCGTCCCGGCATTGTTCACCGGCTTGACAAGGATACCTCGGGCGTAATGATAGTTGCAAAGAACATACCCAGTTCGGAGCATCTTTCCGCGCAGTTTCGAGCCAGGGAAGTAGGGAAAACCTATCTTGCCATATGCCGCGGTAGGCCACCGAGCTCCCGGGGGGAAATAGATGATTCTATTGGGCGTGACCCTCGGAATCGAAAGAAATTTACGGTTGGCGTAAGGAATTCGAAGCCGGCCGTCACTAGATACCGCCTGCTAGATGAATCGGGCAAGTACAGCTTGCTTCAAATTGAAATGCTCACTGGGCGCACACATCAGATTCGTGTTCATCTTTGTTCGATAGCCTGCCCGATACTGGGCGATCCGGTTTATGCACGGAGGGATTCGATTGTTGGTGATTGCGGTTTAATGCTTCATGCTTGGAAATTGAGCGTAGACCTGCTGTGCCACGGAGCCCGGGAATTTCAAGCCGAACCTCCCAGGGAATTCGCTGGGATGTTGGATAGGCTGGGTATCGATTTTCATGCAGTGCCGTGGGCTTGATGTCGCGGGTGAAAATCCGGATTCCAGCGCAGCTCGGCGCTTATGGTGGAGGGTGGTCCACAGCTCGGCAATATCAGGAGTTCTTCGGGTATTGCCAGAATTTTCTCCCTTATGCCGGCTATCAGCAATGCTCGTTTCTCGATGAAACCTCCTACGCGTCCGGCCGAGAGTAGGTTGCCGGTGAACAGAAAGTTTTCGATTCGAAAAATCCTGCTCCGAGTTAACCGCTCTCCCAGGTTGAGAGATTCGATACCGATTCCGGATGCCTCTATTCTTTTTCCAACTTCCGCGATTTCGGATTCGAAATCGCCAAGCTCTTCATTGCCGGAAATTATTCTTGCATCATAAATCCTTTTGAGTATTTTCAATCCCCTGATATGGCGCTCGTGACTATGAGTGACAAGGACGGTGGTGATATCGAAATTGTTCGATTCTATTAGATTCAGAAGAGTCACATCAAACTTACAGGGATCCACCAGAATAGCCTCACCGCCGCCATTCGGCCCAAGTATGTAAGAATTACTTGTTCCTGAGAAATAGCTTAGCAGTTTCATTGCCCGGGGATTGTAGTGAGATAGGTTTCGTTGGGGTTGGAATAGCTAAAATCTGTGTTTTGGAGTTTGGCATCTGTGAAATCGACGAGTTCCAAACTGCAGTCCCGAAACCGAGTGTTATTCAGTGATGCGGTAATGAAGCGGCTGGAGAAAAGGTCGGATTCATCGAAAATTGCGAAGTCACCCTTGATGCCATTGAAATTCACGTTTATCAGGTTGGAACCTGTGAAATTGGTATTGGTGAAGTCGCTTCCGGCCGCTATCACGCTCAGCATTCCACTCTTGTCGAAATTGCAGTTTACCGCGCTGATATCTTCTAGAAGGCACATGAAGAACTGGGCGCCGCGAAAGGATACATGGTTGAAAACCGCGCCGCTGAGGCGACAAAATGCAAAACTGAAGCCTTCGAAATCCATATTCGAAAGGGTGATTCCGGATAAATCACGATTATCCAGCTCCTTTTTGTTTCCAATAATGCCGCCGATCAATTCTGCCTGATGGGCTATAGCGTTAGGATGGTGTCTCCTGCAGAATTTTGAGCCTGCCCATGTTCCTTCGAGGCAGCCGAGCCGTGAGCACTTATTGAAATCAAACACTATGCTTAGAATATTCGCGCCTTGCCTCGATTGCAATGTTTTTTCATATCGGATTATCATTTAAGGATGCCGAGTTGTGCCAGTTGCGGCGCCCCTTATGAAATGCCTGTTTACAGAAATACTCTGTGTCCTTCCTGTGAGAAGGAGCTTAAAACCTGTCGCAATTGCATGCATTTCATGCCTGGTTTTGCAAACGATTGTCGCGAGCCGGTGAGCGAGCCGATTTTGGATAAGGATAGGGCAAATTTCTGCGATTGGTTCAAACCGGCCCTCTCTGCCGGTTCGGGCAAGAGGGACGACGGTGAGAAGCTGCGCCAATCCCTTAAAAGGTTGTTCGGCGACGCATCTGACGATGATTGAATCGTCTGTTGTTTTTATCGATTCGGGAATCGGAGGACTGCCCTACCTTGATTGGCTTAGGAAGCGGCGACCTGAGCTGCCCCTATACTATTTTGCTGATACGGCACACTTTCCTTATGGCGATTTGGGCGTGCGTGTGATTCGAGACTCCGTTGTTGAGGCGGTGCGGTTTCTGCAGGGTTTGGGAACACCGCGATTGATAGTAATAGCTTGTAATACCGCCTCCGTTCTCGCTCTGGATGACATAAGAAAAGTTGCGATTTGTCCTGTTGTCGGCACTGTGCCGGCGCTCAAGCCGGCCCTTGGTTGGCAGGGCCCTATTGGTGTGCTTGCAACCGCTGGAACAGTGCAATCGCCTTATCTTGATAATCTGGTGTCTACCTTCGCCTCGGGGCGCGAGATTGTAAAGGTTGCGGCAGGAGACATCGTTAATTATGTGGAAGAGAATTGGTTCTCTGAAGAACAGGATGGAGCGCTCACCGTGATCGAACCTGCAATTGAAAAACTCAAGGAGTCTCGCGTTGGATCGGTGGTTATCGGCTGCACTCACTTCTTCTATGTTATTCAATCGATAAGGATGCTCATGGGCGAGGGAGTTCCAATAGTCGATTCACTAGATGGAGTGGGTAGACGGATACTTTCACTTCTGGACTTGGAGGATTCGCGTTCCAGGGTTGGGAAGAAGGGCAGCAATGGAGGTTCTCGGAAAGGGGGCGCGAATGCGCGGGATAATTCGAATTCGACCGCTCCCCCGGGTAGCGGAGGGTTTATGGTTAGCCGGGGAGGTATTCGTGATAACCGCTACCAGAGCTTTGCCCAGGTTCGAGGCCTGACTTGGATAGGGGAAATCCCTCGAGGCGGAAATGGGAGAAATATCGCTAGTCCGGTTTACCGCCCCTGTATTGACGATTAAGATAAACTCATGGGAAAGAAGTTAGTCATTTCCTTGGCGTGCATTTCGGCATTGATTCTATCATCGTGTTTGAGACTGGAGACGATTATTCGGCTGAAGAAAAACGGTACTGCCACGGCAAGGCTGATATATACAATTGCACCTGAAATGGCGGATTTTGGCAGAGGCTTCGGATCGGACGAACCCTGGCCATTACCCCTCACCGAAAAGGATTTCAAGCAGCAGGCCCTGCGGGTAGGCGGTGTTGATGTTGTACGTTACAGGACATATAAATTAGCCGATGAAAGCGAGAGAATAGACGTTAAGCTTGCCGCGGACTCATTCGAAAGTATCGCGAGCTATCTTGACTTGGATTTTGAGATTGAGAGAGGGGAGGGGGGGGGTAGTTTGATTTTTATCCTTCCGCTTGTCGATAACTACGAGGAAGCTGACGAGGGGAGGCGTGAGATTCTCGATGCGATTGTCGAGGAATCTGTATTCAAGTTCGCTTTCGAACCTCCATCGAAACCCATATCGGTTCTCCCGGGAGGGATAGATGGAAGGGTAGCGATCCTAGAAGTATCTCTTCGGGAATTGCTCTACAATGAGGCCCCCAAAACCTGGAAAGTAAGTTGGTAGGCGATTTGCTTTGAAGCATCCTAAGCTGATTGAGTGGGAAAATCGGATGAAATCAATGTTCGATAAGATTGACGACTGGCTCGAGGACAGATACGGGGGGACATTTCGGCTGCATCCGAACCGACCTCGGCGTGGTAGAACTTCGAATAAGGAAGCGGATGGACTTTTTAATATTGGTGCCGATTTCAGTTTGGGATATGGAAGCAAACTGGGCAGGGGCTATGTCGTACAGGTGGAGATGTCCACACTGGAACATATACCCAGGGAAACGAGAAGACAGATCGAAATCGATGTTGAGAATTTAGTGAGGGAAGAGCTGCCACGGTTTTTCCCGGGGCAGAGTTTGACGCTTGAGCGAGATGGCAATTTGCTGAAAATAATCGGCGATTTCAATTTGGGTTCGGTGATAGTGAAGTGAGCGATTGTAGTTTTAACAGTCTCAAGCTGAACTTAGGGCACTGATGGAAGAATCGACTTTTCACTAGTTCGAGTTTCCAAAGGCCCGTCGGGTAGGCCGGATTCAAAAAAACCTGCTAAGAGCCCGGTGGGACTGTGCCAATTTCAAAATATTGTTAAAATGGGCCTCATGGAAGTTCAACTTAAGGAGATTATCGACAGGATTAAACATGAAGGGGTGAGAAGCGCCCAAGAAGAGTCTGATCGGATTGTAGCCGAGGCACGGAATAAAGCTTCTACCATTGTTCAAAAAGCCGAGGAAGATGCGAAGCTAATTCGGAATAATGCGGAAACGGAAGTACGGAGGATGGAGAACAGCGGCAGGGACGCCTTGAGGCAGGCGGGTAGAGATTTGATACTCATGGTTAAGGAGGAGCTTAGATCAGTTTTCAATCGCCTATTGGAAAGAGAGGTTCATGATGCCTTGAGTGTGGAATTACTGGCAGATGTGATCGTTGTCGCCGTGAAGAATATCTCGAAGCAGCAAGAAAACGGATTTGAAGTTTTGGTTCCCGCGGAATTGCTGGGCGAAATAGAACCTGTATTGATGGCAAGGTTTAGCGCGGCTCTCGCGTCCGGGATTGAGATTAAACCGTTTAAGGGGCTTGATGCCGGATTTAGGATAGCGATGAAGGATGGCTCGGCGTTTTATGATTTCTCAGATAAGGAGATTGCTGCAATGCTGAGTCGTCATTTGAATCCACGGCTCATAAGCATCCTTACTGCATAGGGAAACTTTTTGTCATACTATTACTATTTAACCGCGGCTCTTCCAATGTTAATCGGACCGGAGCAAAGAGCGCCTATATCAACTGAATCGATGCTTGCCCTCTCTCATTCTTTTTTGTCCACCAGGGACTACATGGGATTGCTTAAATCAAATCTCGAGGGAAATGAGGCACCTGGGATATGCGAAGCATACAGCGAATGGGAGATGAGTCTCAGAAATGATTTGGTGAGGCTTCGAGCCGGGAAGCAGAACCTAGATGCAGACGAGTATTGCAGAGAAGCCGAACCGGTGTACGGAACAGCGCGGATTGCGGCCGAGGCTTTCATGATGGATTCTCCGCTGAAGGCCGAACTGTATCTAGATAAGTGTCGCTGGCTAAGAATCGACGAATTGGCGTCGGGACATCTCTTTGATATCGAGTTCATTCGGAGTTATAGAATGAAGCTTCTGATACTGGAGCGTCGTTCTGGATTCAATGCGGAGTTCGGTTTCAGGGCATATCGCGATCTGTATAATCGGGTGCTCTCGGTGTCGGAAATTGAACCGCGGTGAAAGCGTCCGCGATAAAAGGGTGTGAGGCATGAGTGCAGAGGGGAAAGTGATAGGTGTAAATGGGAACATGGTTTCGGTGCGGACCGAGGGCAGCATTGTAATGAATGAGGTTGGCTACGTAGTTAGCGACGATAAGCGTTTGAAATCAGAGGTTATTCGAATTCGCGGCGATGTGGCCCAGCTCCAGATTTTTGAATTGACCCGAGGTATCGGAATTGGGGATGAAGTTGAATTCACCGGCGAAATGCTAGCCGTGGAACTTGGCCCCGGACTGTTGGGACGGGTTTTTGATGGACTGCAGAATCCTTTGGCGGAGCTTGCTCGAAAGGCTGGTTTTTTTCTTGAACGGGGCATCTACCTAGACGCCCTGAGTCGTGAAGCGAAATGGTATTTCAAGCCGCTAGTTAGGGTTGGCGATAAGGTGAGCGCGGGAGATTATTTGGGTTTCGTACCTGAGGGTCCCTTCGAGCATAAGGTGATGGTTCCTTTCAATATACGAGATAAACTGACAGTGTCCAGGGTGAGTCCGGAAGGCTCATATTCCATCGCGGAAACCATTATCGAATCCACTGATTCTCGGGGAACGGTAATTCCATTGTCCATGACGTTTAAATGGCCCGTGAAGAGAGCCATCGATGTATATGAGGAGAGATTGAAGCCTGTCGAGCCTCTGGTGTCGAAGGTTCGGCTTATGGATACATTTTTTCCCGTTGCCAAGGGTGGCACATATTGTATCCCCGGACCCTTTGGTGCTGGTAAAACGGTTTTACAGCAGATAACCAGTCGACATGCGGAGGTGGATGTGGTGATAATCGCCGCATGCGGCGAGAGAGCCGGCGAGGTAGTTGAGACCATCAAGGAATTTCCGGAGCTAGTCGACCCAAAAACAGGTAGATTCTTAATGGAGAGAACCATTATCGTTTGCAACACTTCTTCGATGCCGGTTGCATCGCGAGAGGCCTCGGTTTATACAGCGGTTACCCTGGGCGAGTACTATCGGCAGATGGGATTAGATGTTTTGCTGCTTGCCGATTCAACTAGCCGCTGGGCCCAGGCGATGCGTGAAATGTCGGGTCGATTGGAGGAAATTCCCGGCGAAGAGGCCTTTCCCGCCTACCTTGAATCAAATATCGCGTCCTTTTATGAGAGGGCCGGTATCGTGCGCTTAAGAAATGGCGAAGTGGGTTCGGTTACGATAGGGGGAACCGTTAGCCCCGCGGGTGGTAATTTCGAGGAACCGGTAACCCAGGCGACACTCAAGGTTGTTGGAGCCTTTCATGGACTTTCACGGGAACGCTCCGACGCTCGCAAGTATCCCGCAATTCACCCCACCGAATCCTGGAGCAAGTACAGGGGGATTATACCGGCTGAGCGAGTCAAATACGCTCATGATATATTGGTGCGTTCGGGCGAAATTGAATCCATGATGAAGGTTGTTGGAGAGGAGGGCACCAGTTTGCAGGATTACCTGGTATTTCAGAAGGGAGAATTCCTTGATGCCGTTTACTTCCAGCAGAACTCCTTCGATCCCGTTGATGCCGCCGTGGCTCCCGATCGTCAGATCTGGGTGTTTGGTTTGATTCTTGAAATTCTGGCCAGTAAGCTGAATTTGAAGGACAAGGGAGATGCACGGAGGTGGTTCTATCAATTGAGGCAGAAATTCCTCGATTATAATGGCACTAAATGGGACAGTAGTGAATTTAGAAAATTGGAAAACGAGATTCGAACAATGCTTCAATCCAAGAAACTCGGAAGCGATCCAAAATTCACGGTCGTAGAGAAATTCGATGAGTAAGGTATATAGTAGAATTGAATCAATAGCCGGCAATGTTATTGTTATAAGGGCCAAGGGTGTACGTTATGGCGATCTTGCGCGGGTAAATACCTCCTTTGGTGTATCTCTGGCCGAGGTGATAAAACTCGATGAAGATTTGGTATCGCTTCAGGTATTTGCCGGAAGTCGTGGTGTTTCCAACGGAGATGAGGTTCGATTTCTGGGAAAACCAATGCAGGTGTCGTACTCTCAGTCCCTACTCGGTAGGGTTTTCAATGGCTCGGGAGAGCCTCGGGACAGGGGACCGAGCCTCTCTGAAAACCTGATTACGATTGGGGGTCCCTCCTTCAACCCCACACGGCGAATAATCCCTCGAAACATGGTTCGAACAGGAATACCGATGATTGATCTGTTCAATACGCTCGTCGAAAGCCAGAAGTTGCCAATTTTCTCCGTTTCGGGGGAGCCGTATAACGAGGTTCTGGCGCGGATTGCCCTACAGGCTGAGGTGGATTTAATAATTCTGGGCGGGATAGGCTTGAAGCACGATGATTATCTATTCTTTCGGGATTCCCTAGATGAGGGAGGCGCTCTTTCTCGCTCTATTCTATTTGTCCATACGGCCTCGGATCCCATTGTAGAGGGCCTTATGGTTCCCGATATCTCCTTGGCTATCGCCGAGAATTTCGCCCTGGATGGCAGGAAGGTTTTGGTGCTACTTACTGATATGACAAATTTTGCGGATGCAATGAAGGAAATTGCGATAACGCAGGAGCAGGTTCCTTCGAACAGGGGTTATCCGGGAGACTTGTATTCTCAACTCGCAAGCCGCTATGAAAAGGCAATTGATATCGAGGGACTGGGTTCGATTACTATTTTGGCTGTTACGACTATGCCGGGAGATGATGTTACCCATCCGGTGCCGGACAATACAGGTTACATAACCGAGGGTCAGTTCTATTTAAGGAATGGGAGGATCGAACCCTTTGGTTCACTTAGTCGCCTGAAGCAGCAGGCGAATGATAGAACGCGGGGGGATCATAGGGCACTCTCGGATGGGATGATAAAGCTCTATGCCGCGTACAGGGATGCGTTGGAGAAGCAATCCATGGGCTTCCAGATGACCAGTTGGGATGAAAAACTACTCAGGTACGGGGAACTGTTCGAGGATGAGATGATGGATCTCTCGGTAAACATTCCGCTTGAAGAGGCCTTGGATAATGGGTGGAAAATACTGGCCGACTGCTTCGAAAAGGAAGAAACCGGGCTTCGCTCGAAAATAATCGAGGAATTCTGGCCGAGAGTAAGCCATGTTTAAAGTTAGATTAACCAAGAACGAGCTGAAAAAACAGAAAGATGCGCTGAAGATGTATACCAGATATCTCCCCACCCTAGTCTTGAAGAAGCAGCAATTGCAGGTGGAGATACGGAGGGTTGAAGAAAGAGAGCATAAGCTGGAGGAAGAAAAGAATTCGCTCGAAGAAGATTTCAGGCGCTGGATAGCGGTTTTTGGAGAAGATGTCGGCCTAAGTGAGCAACTGATTGTATTGGAGAAAATCAAGCGTGGAATTGGCAACATCGCGGGTGTAAGTATACCTCTCTTCAAGGGCGCGAGATTCGCGAGGACCAGGTATGATTTCTGGGCTATGCCACTTTGGGTGGATAGGGCAATAGAGGAATTGAAGCGCGTGATTCTGCTGGATCTGGAATTGCGAGTACTGCGGGAGCAGTATTCCCTCCTTTTTGCTGAGCTGCGAACCATAACTCAGAGAGTAAACCTATTCGAGAAGGTAAAAATTCCCGAGGCGAAAATGCATATCAAGAAAATAAGCATATACTTGGGCGATCAGCAGACAGCTTCGGTTGTGCGTGGAAAGATTGCCAAGCGCGGTTTGGAGAGGGTTGCCTGAATGATAGTACCGATGATGAAGATTTCACTGGTACTCTTGGAAAGAGATACTAGGGTTGCCCTGAGGAAACTAAGGAACGAGGGGGTTCTTCATCTTGAATCAGAGGTGCGCGGAACCGGCGAGGATCTGGAAACTCTGCTAAAGATGCGTGCGAGGGTGGTTTTGGCCCTAGGCAAACTCGATAGCAGTGTGAAACCCAAGTCGGCGGGGGCGCCGGATGGTAGTTCGTATAACAGAGAATCGACTCTAACCCTGGTTGAAGAGATAATTTCAACAGAGGAGCAGATAGGAGAGCTTCACGAAGAGATTGGGGGGATAACGAAGCAGATAAGCCTACTTGAACCCTTTGGTGACTTCGAGCCCAGCGATTTGAATTCTCTCGGAGCAAGTCGAATCGAAGTGCGTTTATTCAGAGGCGAAATAAGCCTTGCGAGAAGTTTAAGGGATGGTGGCGCGGTGGTTTTCCACCTTGGTAAAAGGGGCAAGCAACTAGATTTCGCGGCCGTTTTTTTTGATAACGTCCCCAAAATGGCTATAGAAAGGTCAATTACGCTTCCGAAACACGGTCTTAGTGAACTGGTTTCGATGAAAGACGAGATGACAGAACGCCTGGGGAAACTAAGGGATAAACTTCTTAATCTCTCTGGGATTAGGCCAATCGTTGAGCAGATGCTCTCTGGAATAGAACAGGATATCGAGTTTGAATCTCTGGCAACAGGAATGCCTGTTGAGGGCGGATTGAGATGGCTTAGGGGCTTTGTTCCGGTAAATAGGCTGCAAAGCATCAGAGTTCTCGGTTCGGCAGAGGGCTGGGGGATACTGATTCAGGAACCCAATCTGAACGATCAACCTCCCACCCTAGTAGAAAACGGGCCGAAAATCAGAATAATCAAGCCGGTTTTCGATTTTCTCGAAACTCTGCCTGGTTACCGTGAATATGATATCAGTGCGTATTTCCTTGTCTATTTCTGCATTTTTTTTGCGATGATTGTTGGAGATGCCGGATACGGGGTGATTTTTCTGCTCGCGGCCCTGGTTCTAAGGAGGTTGAAACAGGGACCACGGGTAATAGATGCCGTGAGATTACTTACTTTACTAAGCATAAGCACAGTGCTGTGGGGTGCGATTACGGGTAATTGGTTCGGATCGAGGTCGCTGGCCGGATTGGGTTTCTTTCGTATGCTGACAATTCCCTCGATTGCCGTATACCCGGATATCTTCCCCGAGCTAGAGGCCGATCCGCAGCAGAAGATAATGGTGCTGTGCTTCTTACTGGGCCTTTCTCAGCTAATCCTGGCGAATATAATGAATTTTATCCGAGATTTTCCGAAGTTGAGATCGCTGGCCCAGTTCGGATGGATGGTGTTTATAGGCGGGCTCTATTTCCTTGTGCTACAACTTGTAATAGGGGTTCCCATGCCGCGATTCGCGGTGTATATGATAGCCGGCGGGATTTCCCTTGTTCTGTTCTTCGAAAAACAAAGCGATGGTATCGGTTTTTTTAGGGGCGTACTAAGGGGTCTTAGCGGTACCTTCACCACGTTTCTAAGCGGCATTAACGGTTTCTCGAATATAGTTTCGTATATCAGGTTGTTCGCGGTTGGAATGGCTTCGTTTTATATTGCATCGAGTTTTAATAACCTTGCCTCGCCCATGCTCAGGGGTTTCCTGCTGCCGGTGGGTGTAGTGATTATCGCGGTTGGGCACGGTTTGAATTTAATTATGGCGGCCTTGTCCGTTGTGGTTCATGGCATTCGCCTCAATATGCTGGAATTCGCGGGTCAATTAGGTATGGAATGGACGGGAATAATATACAGTCCCTTTAGGGTGAGGATTTCGAACGGAAATAAAGGAGCTTTTTTATGAATATTGGATTGATCGCTCCGGCTGCCGCCCTGGGTTTGGCGGCGATTGGCTCCGCGCTTGGTACCGGGGCCGCCGGTCAGGCATCCATGGGAGCTTGGAAAAAATGCTTCGCGGCGAATAGGCCCGCGCCATTTATGCTTGCTGTCTTTAGCGGTGCGCCAATCACACAGACTCTCTATGGTTTTTTGCTCATGCTTACCATTCAACGATCCCAAAAGGACCCGCTCACCTTGCTGAGCGCGGGAATTTTTGGTGGCTTGGCCATTGGTTTCTCGGCGATGATGCAGGGCAGAGCCGCCGCGGGAGCTGCCGATGCCCTGGCCGATACCGGAAAGGGAACCGCGAACTATATAACCGTGATTGGAATCATCGAGACAGTGGCGCTTTTCGTGATGATTTTTCTGCTCCTGGTGCTCGTCATACTCTAGGAAAGCCACTTGCAAACCTTCAGCGACAATAACTTGGCGTCTCTCGATTTTCCGACTGCAATCCCCGTCGCGGCCGAAATTCATGGCGGGGCCGCGAGGAATCGGAGAAGACTCGCTCTATCTCCCGTGCCGGGCATTAGGAGAGGATTTCTGTTTCTGGTTTCGCTTCTTGCCGCGGTTTCGGTTTTCGGATTGGAATATCCGGCCTGGATACTCCTTGAGAAGGGCAAGGCGTCTTTTGCGCAGAAGAGGCTATCGGAGGCTCTCGACTACCTACTGGATTCAGTTGAGCTTCAGGAGGAGTACCCTGAGGCAGAATTCTGGCTGGGCAAGGTTTATGAGGCCCAGGGGCAGATTATTCTGGCGGAAGCGCAGTACCGCAGAGCAATCGAACTCGCAATATACCTGCGAGTCCCACAGGAGCTCGTTTTGATTCGATACAGACTCGCAAAGCTCTTATTGAATCAGGGACAGGAGCGAGCGCTCGAGGCTGAGTCTATCCTCTACGGGATTGCCGACAGTAAGGGAGCTTCTTCCCGGCCAGGCATATTGCTGGAACACCAGTACATCGATCGCTTAACGGAGAATGGAATCGATGAGCTTTTATTCCTTTATAGGGACGATTTGGGATATGCATTGGAGGCGAGGAAGCTCCTTGGTGAAATCGCGTGGAGAAGAGGAAACTACCGCTCGGCCTTGTTGCATTCGATGCGTGCCGCGCTATCGATACTGACAACGACGGCGGAGCGCTATCGAGCAATTCATTTGGATTGGCGCTTTGATATCGATCCTATAAGAGATGCTCAAAGTCCTGATAAGGATGTGCGATTTCCAGGAGCTTCCGACGGAACCGACAGACTGATTATGCTTGCATATGAGGGCGATGAGTCCCTGGCCGCATGGATGGAATCTGCCGGCCTATGGCCCGTACTCTATTTGCTTTCCGTTTCCCTCTACGCGGAGGGTTTTGAGGAAGTTGCCGCATCTATTTGGGAATTGATGGTGGTGAGGGATAGTCTCGATGAAAGCTATCACCCTCGAATTCAGTCCGGGTACTGGGGTGAATTGGCAAAGGAGCAGCTCGAAGAGCCCTTTATATCGATTGGTTCCCTATCACCCTGAGAGCGACAATGGACAAAATCATAATAAAGGGAGCGCGAGAGCATAACCTGCGAAATATAGATTTGGAGCTTCCGAGGGATAGGCTCATTGTAATTACAGGGCTTTCGGGTTCGGGCAAATCATCGCTAGCCTTCGATACGATATTTGCGGAGGGTCAGAGGCGTTATGTGGAATCGCTCTCTGCTTACGCGCGTCAATTCCTTGGCAGAATGGATAAGCCGGATGTTGATTATCTAGAAGGCTTATCGCCTGCTATATCGATTGAACAGAAAAGCACCAGCCGCAATCCGCGTTCGACAGTTGGCACCATAACCGAGATATACGATTATCTGCGCTTGCTCTTTGCCCGTATAGGCAGTCCAATCTGTCCTAATGATGGAACCCCAATACGGGAGCAGTCAGTCGATCAAATACTGGATACGGTGCTTTCGCTTCCCGAGGGTCAACGATTAATAGTGCTAGCTCCATTGGTAAGAGGCAAGAAGGGGGAACACCGTAAACACCTCGACGATTCGAAAAGGGCGGGATTCGTACGTGTAAGAATAGATGGGGAAACACTTTCGCTGGATGAAGAAATTAATCTCGATAAGAATCGCAAGCATGATATTTCGCTTGTCGTCGATCGCATCATAGCGGGTTCCGAGAATCGAAAACGTCTGGCTGAATCGGTTGAAACCGCCCTGGAAATATCGAATGGTCAGGTGAGTGTATTGATAACCGAGGAGGGTAAGGAATTATTCTTTTCAGAAAAGAACTCATGTTCCAAGTGCGGATTCAGCCTACCCGAAATGCAGCCGAGACTATTCAGCTTCAACAGTCCCTTTGGCGCCTGTTCCGCATGTGATGGACTGGGGGTTATGTTGGAGTTCGACAGGAAATTGATAATGCCCGATCCCTCGCTGTCGTTCAATCAAAGGGGATTGCTACCATATAATCCCGATGCGGCTTGGTATCGAAGCCGGTTCGAGGCACTTGCCAAGGTGTACAAATTTAATCTGGATACACCGCTAAACAAGCTAGATGAAAAGGTACTGAGTGCCATATTCGACGGAACAAAGGAATCCATAAATATTAAGTATATCAGTAGAACCGGTACGGGGAAATTCGAATTTTCGTCTGATTTCAAGGGAATAATCGCCGATCTCAATCGCCGTTACAGGGAAACCACATCGGCGGGAATGCGTGAGTGGTTAGAGGAATTCATGGTGCGCAGCCCTTGTCGGGAATGCAGGGGTAAGAGGCTTAGTCGGGAGAGCTTGAGCGTTTTCGTGGGAGGAAGGGACATACACCAGATAACCACAATGCCGGTGCATCAGGCGAGAGAATTCTTTGACAAATTGAAACTGAGCGACACGGAAAGCCACATAGCAGAGCAGATATTGAAGGAGATTCGGGAGCGTCTGCAATTTCTTCAGAGCGTTGGTTTAGGATACCTGAGTCTGGAACGCGAGGCCTCAAGTCTCTCGGGAGGAGAGGCTCAGAGAATTCGCCTGGCTACACAGATTGGTTCCTCCTTGGTGGGTGTGCTCTATATCCTGGATGAGCCCACGATTGGCCTACACCAAAGAGACAACCAAAAACTGATAGATACACTTATTCATCTACGCAATCTTGGGAACACCCTGATAGTTGTGGAGCATGATGAGCAGACAATCAGAACGGCAGACCATATTGTGGATATGGGTCCTGGAGCGGGCGTTCATGGCGGCAGGGTAGTGGCTCAGGGAGCTGTAGAAAATGTGATGGCCAATTCCAGCAGCCCGACGGGCCGCTTCTTAAGCGGGTTGGATATCATCAGCTTGCCCAAGGAGAGGCGCAGGGGCAATGGACAGTCGATAAGCATACTTGGCGCGAGTGAGCACAATTTGAAGAACATCGATGTCAAGCTGCCTCTCGGAAAATTCATCACTATCACGGGTGTGTCTGGATCCGGCAAATCTACCCTATTGACGGACGTTCTCTTCCCCGCTCTTTCAAACGCGGTTGGACGAAGCCATCTAACAACAGGCTGCTATGAGAGTATCATCGGAATAGAATTCGTTGATAAGGTAATCTGCATCAATCAGAGTCCTATCGGACGAACTCCCAGATCGAATCCGGCAACCTATGTTGGGCTCTTTACGCCGGTGCGAGAGCTGTTTGCAAGTCTTCCGGAATCGAAGGCCAGAGGCTACAAATCCGGACGATTTAGCTTCAATGTTAAGGGTGGCCGTTGTGAATCCTGCGAAGGTGCCGGCACAAAGAAAATCGAGATGCACTTTCTTCCGGATGTATATGTAGTTTGCGATGTCTGCAAGGGCAAGCGCTTCAATCGGGAAACGCTCGAGATTCGATACAAGGGCAAAAACATCCATGATGTACTGGATATGAACGCGGAGGAGGCCTTGGATTTTTTTGCCGTGGTACCTTCTATCGCAAATAGACTCCGAACCCTAAATGCGGTTGGGCTCGGGTACATCAAACTTGGACAATCCGCCCTTACCCTCTCTGGCGGCGAGGCGCAGCGCGTGAAACTGTCCCTGGAGCTTTCGAAGCGCAGTACCGGAAAAACCTTCTATATCATCGACGAACCAACCACTGGACTTCATTTCTCCGATGTCAAAAAGTTGCTCGAAGTTCTCCAAACTCTGGTCGATAAGGGTAATACTATCTGTATGATAGAGCATAATCTTGATGTTATCAAGCAGGCCGATCATGTGATTGATCTTGGACCCGAGGGAGGCGATCGGGGGGGTGAACTCGTTGCTTTTGGTACGCCGGAATTCATTGCGCAATCAGAACGCTCGCATACCGGCCGCTATCTTAGAGAAGTTTTGAAAAAGAAGTGAGATTCGACCGACGGTGCCGGAGGAAATACTCCCATCGAGCGATTCACCATGAGTTGATCCCTTTTTTCTACCTATTTCTGTTTGGCGCTCTTGCGTCCCTGCAGGCTCAAGATAACAGTTTTACCGACAAGAAATCAGACATCGAGGATTCACAGGAGGTGAATCGCAGTTTGGCCGTCGATATCCGAAACGCGAAGCACGATGAATTACTGGCTTGGTGCCGCGTTCTCGATTTAGCCGAAGACGGCGATGATGAGACTCTCCGAGAGAGGCTTCGGGATTATTACGGCATCGGTGCGGATGCGGATGAGGTAGATGATATTGTCGGCACAAAAGTTGTGGTTGAATCCGCACACAGGGGCGAATATTTCAAAGTAGAAGTCGATAACTCGAATGCGGAAGCTGTAATTCGACTTTCCGGCAGGGTAGTTATCACGGCTGAGACGATAGGCAGGAAGCACAGAATAGAGGCGGATCAGGTTATATTCAATCAGACTCAGAATTCTATTTCGGTTGTGGGCAACATCGCATACAAGCTTGGCATAAATGGGGAGGAGGAGAGGTATTCCGGCGATAAAATCGTATTCAAGATTTCCGATTGGACGGGAACAATCTTTCGGGGCGCGGCGGAACGAACTCAAAAAGTGGGTGACGAGTCAGTGGATTTTGTCTTTAGAGGGAAATCAATTAGACAGCCTAAGGAGGGAATCCTGATATTCAATGACGGCGCCATAACCAGCGATTCTAATCCGAATCCCTATTATAAGCTAAGGGCGAAAAAAATATGGATAACCGGACCGTCTGAATGGGGCCTGCTCAGCGCCACACTCTACGTGGGTCATGTTCCCGTTTTCTACTTCCCCTTTTATTGGAAATCTGGCAATGACTTATTCTTCAACCCTGCGGTCGGAAATCGAAAGAGAGCCGGCTACTACATACAGACAAGCACCTACTTCATAGGAAGAAAGGAACCGAGTGACGAATTCGCGATTATGGGTTTTGGGAGTTCAGATGACTCGGATTATGAATTAGTGAGAGAGGGACTCTTCCTAACCCGCGAGGCAGGCAACAAAAAAGTCGCCAACAAAGACACCCTGAAATACATGCTCGATGTCTATACATCCCTTGGCGCGATGACTGGCCTACTCGGTAAATTTGCGACGGAGAAGGCTTCGATCGATTTTTATACCACCATAGCGGTTAGCCGCAGTACTACTTCGGATGGCAATGTCTATTTCCGGGAAGATGGGAAGGCGAAGACATATTGGAATAACAGCCAAATCAGTAGCGTAATAATTCCTTTCCGTTGGGGAGTTTACCTCGATTCCAAAATGGATGATTGGCTTCTGTTCCTGAATTGGTATTCGGACCCCTTCTACCTGAAAGATTTTGATAACAGAAAGGAAGACTTTGATTGGTTGAGCTATCTGCTCGGAGAGGAGGGCACGGAAACAGGGCATGAGGATTTAGTGACGGATTTGAAATGGGAGATTGCAGGTTCCGAGAGCATCAAATCCGAAGGTGAGAATTCCTGGTTCGAGGAGTTTGCCATGGATCGCCTTAGCGCATCGCTGATCTGGAGAAACAAGGTGAACCAAAAACTCGGGAAGTCCGATAATCCGGATAAGAACTACGATCCACTTAGGAGTTTCTACTATCCTCACATATTGATATTGCCGGATTTGAGACTCTCACTTAGCGGCAAATCTCCTACTTGGTCGCTCGATCGCTTAAATCGACCGGAGACGCCCGAGAAGGTAGCCGATGCTCCAGTGGAAGTGATTTCAGAAGAATTGGAGACAAATTCGGCACCCTTTCGAGATTCCTTCGACAGCACTTATTCAGACAACTTACTAAGTGCATCAATCGATTACGACATTCAAACCCAACTATATATCGAACACCAATCCGATAGCTCCAATTGGTCCTCTCCTTCGGATATAACCTTCGAGTTCGGGCCGGCCAAGATAAGCACTTCTCCCCGAGGGTACCTGAACTACGGGCTCGATTTCTGGAACGGTTTAACCGGCCTAAGTGGGATAACCAGCCTTTCAGGACTGTATCAGACTCATGTGGACATGTTTGGGAGGAAAACTCATGCCAAGAATGAGACCCGCTTAGCCGATTATCGAGATACAAAATTCTCGTGGGATAATCAAACTGGTTTATATTTCAAACCATTCCGGAATGTTTCCACTTTCTCGGATTCCTCTCTCAGCTACGATTTTGATGCAACTTTTTACAGCTATAGATTTGCCGACGGCGCAACTGTAACCAAACCAAGGTATTTCGGCTACTGGTTATCGGGGAAAGATGATTTCCGTAAGAACCTGGTATCTCTGGCGATTATCTGGAAGCCGGGAATCTTCAATGTCTCGTTTGTGAATGCGGCTGATATCCCCCCTCTCAACCAACGCTATTCGATGAGCTCTGCCGCGGGCCTCGAGCATGAGGGTTGGAAGTTGAATGTCAGTCAGCAAACCCTGTACTTATCGAACCGGTGGGAGCCTCAGCCGCTGATTATGAGGGCGTCTTGGAAGGGTTGGAAGGATGAGGTTGAGGTTTCTCAATCCGCGAGATATGATATCAAACATAATCGTATCGCTGATGTGGAAACTATTTTCAGGTTTTGGGGTTTTGAAACAAATTTCGTGGCGAATTATGAAACTAACTACACCTGGAATAAGAAAACTTTCATATGGGAGGAGAAATCCAAGGGTTTTGCACCCCGGTATCTGAAATTCTTGTTCCACAGGGAATTCAAACCAACGCCAATTTGGAAAAATCGGATTCGATTACGTACGGTAATTGATGCTTTCTGGAATATCAACCTGAACCAGCCAACAGATAACGTTCTGGAATTCAAGTTGACTCAAGAATTCCATACCTACAAATTCATCGATGTCAAATTGGCCTTTACAGCATCCAATAAGAGTATGTACACCTACTTCCCATGGTGGCGCGAGAGACTTGGTATTCAGGGGAAAATCAATTTTTTTGAGGATTTTTTTAAGTCCTTCAACATATTTAGCGCTAAGGATAGGTATGAATCGAATTTCAATATGGAGCGCCTCGATTTAACCCTTGTTCACCACCTTGGGAGTTGGGATTTAACGGTTCAGTACGGTGGATGGCCCGCGTATGATCCGGCAAAGGGGAACTACAGGTGGAAATCGGATTTCAATATTTCTATTAAATGGAATCCTCTACCCATGTTTAATCAAAAAACTAGTTATAAGAGCGATAAATGGAGTGTTGATTCCTTTGAATATTGATATTGACCTCGTACATTCGGCGTCGTTACACTGATGGTAGTCGCATAAAAGAGGAGCTATTGAGCGCCAGTATTACCGTGGTAATCGATAACCCACATCTACTCGGGACCGTTTGCGGGCCAAACGACGACAATATTGTTGAGATAAGCACGTTGCTGTCTACTCCCGTTCGAACTAGGGGTAACAAGATAGTTCTGGAATCCGATGATGATGAGGCGAGATTCCTATTCAAAAACTTATTGGGTCAGCTTGCTGAAATAGCGAAAAACGAGGAGGTTGTAACCAGCGCACGGGTGCGAGCGATTTTTTCCGCCTTGGAATCGGGCCAGGATAAACAACTTCAGGCATTCAGGGAAAACATTGTAGCTATTCCGGGATCGGGCAGGCGAATTTATCCCAGGAGTCAAGCCCAGGCGGCTTATATCCGTCAGATGTCCACTCACGATTTGGTTTTCAGTGTTGGGCCGGCGGGAACCGGGAAAACCTACCTTGCAATTGCGCAGGCTCTAACGGAAGTCCTTTTGAAGAAAAAGCGCAAAATTATTTTAACTCGGCCCGTGGTGGAAACTGGAGAAAGCCTCGGTTTTCTCCCGGGTGATCTGACTCAGAAACTCGCTCCCTACCTCAGACCCCTGTACGATGCCATCGAAGACCTTCTGGAGTCAGATCAGTTGGAACGAATTAGGAATTCCGAACAACTCGAAGTTGCGCCATTGGCATATATGCGGGGAAGAAGCTTGAAGAACTGCTATATCGTGCTCGATGAGGCTCAAAACACAACTCTGGAGCAGATGAAGATGTTTCTTACTAGACTCGGCGAGGGATCGCGGGCCGTTGTTACCGGGGATATGACTCAGGTGGATCTGCCCTCCAATCGCAAATCGGGACTCCGCGAGGCTGTTAGCGTATTAGGCAGGGTAAATGAGGTTGCGATTACTGAGTTCACCTCGTCGGATGTAGTTAGACATCCTTTGGTAAAGAAGATAATAGATGCCTACGAAAGCAGCAATTAATTTGAAGAGACGAGTCATTATGCTACCCTTCGCTAGAGGTGTTTGGATTCTAATTGTAGCGGGATGGTTATCGGCATCGTTGATTCTGATTGTTGTAGAGCAAACTCGCTTCTTGTTAACGCGTGAGAAGGCGCTCAATTACAAGGAGGGAGATTTGGTTACGGAGGATTTCCACCTGGATCGCGATTTCACTTTCGTCGATGCAGCGGCGACGAGAAAAGCTGTTGAATTAGGCCGCGGTCTTATACCGCCAGTCTACTCTGTTCACCATGAGATAACAGATTCGGTTTCAGAAAGATACAGTAGATTTACTTCGCTATTGGGAACCTCGATTTCCGAGCGCTCGTTTGCAACGGACAGGGCAGCACTGGAAGCGGAATTCCCAGGTGCGGCGAATGTGGTTGAAAGCTGGGCCTCTCGAAGCAGGGTTGAGTTAAATCGCCTGTTGGATATGGCCGAGGATGTCCTGCAATCGGTTCAAATAGGGGGATTTTTTAAAATCGATGAGGGCGCTTCGGCATCGGGAGTTATAGAGGTACTCTACAATGAAGCCCTACCCGAGAGACGAGTGACACTCTCTAGAGATGCGCTGACAGTTCCCGAAAACCTTCAGGAGAGAATAAGAGCTATTGAAGCATTGAAATCACTGGCTCCAAACGAGGTTGAATTCATAGTAGCCGTGGTAAGTTACTTTGCCGAGCCAAACGGATATCTTAACGTTGAGCTAACTGCAAGAAGTAAAAATGACGCCGAGGAGGCAATCAAACCCACGCGAATTTCGTACCCGAAGGGAACAAAACTCCTGGAAGCTGGAACAGTTGTATCAGGGCAGCAATACCGCGCTCTGGAGGCCCTGCGCGGCCAGCGGGCTTATCATGGTTTTATCAAACCTCCCTTGTATATCGCCTTTATATTCGCGTTGGGGTTGATTGCAGCCCGGGTTTTCAATATTTCGCTGGGCAATGCCAAAACCCGCTGGCTGTTTATAGCTCTAAGTGGAATATATCTCCTTCTCTCCTCCGCTCTAATTGCTTTGATCGAGTTTCAGAGTGAAATCACGGTTATTATGCCAACTGCCTTATTCACACTTCTTTTGGCACAGTTGCTTCAGGATAGACGTGTTGCCATCCTTACCTCGATTCTTATGGGTTTTTTGATTTTTTTCCTTACATCCAATGGCGGCTATGATTTCTTGATAACTATATCTGCAGGTATTGCCGGCGCCTTGGCTGTCGGCAGAAAGGAAAGCAGGACGGGTTTGCTAAAAGCAGGCCCCAGATTGGCTATAGCCATGGCCGGCACCATTTTCTTGGCCGGCCTCTTATTCGGAAAACCCATAAAAGCTGTGCTTATCACGTCGGCCTACTTTGCATTTAACGGCCTGCTTACTGGAATTCTCAGTCTGGCCTTCCTGCCGCTGCTGGAGCATGTACTGAATACCGCCACCACATTTCGTCTTATAGAACTGTCCGATCAAAATGTTCCCATCCTGAAGAGGATGAGATTGAGAGCGCCTGGAACCTACATCCACTCTCAAAATGTTGCCCACCTGGCCGAAGCGGCCTGTGATGCGATTGGTGCAAATGGGCTATTGGCAAGAGTGGGTGCCTACTATCATGACATCGGTAAAATTGATCAGGCAGAGTTTTTTGTTGAAAATCAGACAGGCGAGAATCGTCATGACGATTTGAAGGCCACCTTATCTGTGACGGTGATAAAATCCCACATCAAAATCGGCATGGAAAAGGGAAGGGGATTACGCCTGCCTAATGAGGTTTTGGCAATTATTGAGCAGCATCATGGAACTAGCGTGATTCAATATTTCTACGATAGAGCCTTGAACGCGGAGGGAAATGTCGAAGCTAGCCCGAATGATTTCTCCTACGAGGGGCCCAAGCCGACTAGTCGTGAGGCCGCTGTCGTAATGTTGGCGGACAATGCCGAGGCCGCCACTCGTGCATCGAAGCGATTAACCCTGGCGAAGCTCGAGAAATATGTATGGAACCTCATTATGGAACGCTTTCGTACCGGCGAACTCAATGAGTGCGAGCTAACATTGCGAGAACTCGAGATAATAAAAAATACCTTTGTGAGTGTATTGACGGGCCATTTCCATACGCGAATCGAATACCCGAAGGCTAGTGGAATTTAGCATTGAGCCATATTGATATAATTCCGGAAGCGAACATCGGGTCTTTGAATCTCGCTCATTTGGAAGCCTTTATAAGAGAAATTCTACTTCGAATCGGCGCTGTTGATTGGCAGATTGGACTTGTTATCACCGACAATGCAGGAATCAAAAAGTACAACAGACAGTGGCGAAAACTTGATGAACCAACCGATGTGCTGAGCTTCGTTCAATGTGAGGGCGAACAGGTACCTGCTATTCCCGGTATGGCAAGGGAATCCGGAGACGTAATGATTTCCCTTGAAGAAATTGCGAACAATGCAGGGAAACTGGGCATTGGCTTCGATGACGAACTACGCCGAGTCATTATCCATGGGATATTGCACCTGGATGGGCAGGATCATTTGGAAAATGATTACAGCGTTGGAATGCTGAAAATGCAGGAGGAGCTCCTGGTTGAAACCAGAGGCATTGCGATAGACAGTCGATGATTTCCAATTTCAAAAAGCTATTTCAGTCGAGTAAGGACAAAAAACGTGACGCTCTGATTGAAACGGAGGAGCTCAGAAGTCTGGATGAGGAAGGCAAGGGCATGGTTCGAGGGATTGTCGAATTATCCGACACCTCGGTTAAGGAGGTGATGATTCCGCGGATTGACACGGTCTTCATAGCGGAGGATGCCGACATAGAGGAATCGTTGACAAAACTCATCGAATCGGGTCACTCAAGATTTCCAGTGTACCATGGCACTATAGACAGCGTTGTGGGGATAATCTACGTAAAAGACCTACTCCCATTCTTTGTAAAGGGGGAAAGCATCGCGATTCCCAGCATTCTTCGTCCCGCCTATTTTGTCCCTGAGAGTATGAAGCTCGATTCACTGTTAAAGGAGATGAAGCAGAGAAGAGTTCATATTGCTGTTGCGGTAGATGAATACGGAGGTGTTTCGGGAATAATATCCATGGAGGACATACTTGAGGAAATAGTGGGAGATATTCAGGACGAATTTGACAACGAGAGCGAGGCAATCGTTCGCGTTGGCGAAAATGAATGGCTCTGCGATGCAAGAATGAATTTGGAGAGCGTGAACGATGAGATAGGCAGTGAAATCCCCACTGACGATTTTGACACGCTCGGTGGTTTTGTTTTTGATTTATTCGGCAAGATACCGAATAAACAGGAGGAAACCGCCTGGAGAAATCTTTCGTTTATAATTCAGTCCGTTGAGGGTCACAAAATAAGATTCGTTAGAATTCTCAGAGGGGTGGAATCTGAATGAGGCTAAGACTGGCAGCCGCTATTTGCGCTTTGCTTCTCTCTCCAAACGTTGTGCATTCAGAGGTTCCGAAAAGCGCGAGAAATCTGTATTCCGAAGGCATGGAAGCACTGACTTTGGATAATCCATATAGTGCCATCGATTCATTTCGCAACGCTCTAAGAGCGAATCCGGCCTATGTGGAAGCAAGGCTTGGAATGGCCGAGGCCCTGTTTCAACTCTCCGAGTATGAGGAAGCCGCGGAGGAAATCGAACGTGCCCGTCCCTTTGCGGGCAGTAGACGCGATCTGCGTTTGCTAGACGCGCGAATTCAAACCGCATTGGGTCGCTTCGATGTGGCAAGCAGTATTTACAGTGAGATGTTGGAAATTCGACCGCATGATGCACAGGCCAACAATGGACTCGCGGAATTATACGCGATTACCGGCCAGCATGAGCTTGCAGAAAACGCGTTCAATAGGAGCCTGCAGTATTCGCCTGGGGATCGACGCGCGATGCTGCAACTGGTTTTACTGCACGACAAATCACGAAATAAGGCGAGTTCGAATAGAATCATTAGGGAGGCGTTAAGACTATTCCCCGATAATCTGTCGGTTAGAATTGTGGCGATTGAGCATTTTGCCTTATATGAGGAATGGGAAGCAGTTGTCGAGCATTTGGATAGGGCGAAGTCTATTATCGGAGATACGGATAGCGAGCGCTACTTGCCCTTGGCCCTTATCGATGCCGAGATTGCCCTACGCAATGGCGATCCCACCGCGGCTCTCAGAGTTCTCGAGAAAATGCCAAATCCTGATGCGCCGGAGATACTCTATCTCCTTGCTCGGGCCTATCGTGATTTGTCGATGGAAAGTGAGGCTCAGAACGCGCTGCGTCGTCTCCTTAGGATGCGAGGCGATGATGAAATAGCGAGGATGCTAAAGGAAGATTATCTTATGCTCAACGCGGGCGGATTCGAAGAGCAGCGTATCGAATCGGCATCTTGGCATTTGGAGAGAGGGAGGGCTTACGAGGAAGAGTTCTTCTACAAGCGGGCGTATTACGAATACCGACGTGCTCGTTTGATAAATAAGTATAGTCCGGATGCCTGGATAGCCTACGTGGACATCCTCAGGAAGATGGGATACATGGAGCATTATGGCGATAGCCTGGGCGCGGCGCTGATGGACATTCCTCGATCCAGCTCCAAGTATCCGGTTCTAAAGGACAGATTGGATTCATATGAGCACTCGAAGAAGGAGAATCTGGCAGTCAAATGGGAAATCGACGATCCGTGGATTCTACCCCCGGCCGAATGGAAAATGGCTGTCTATGTAATGCCCAGCGGTAATTCCCTTCCCATTCATAGCGGCGCCCAAACTACGCTGGGTTTGTATTTTGCCGACCTCCTAGACCTCCATTCGGATATCGAGGTTCCAACTGATGCCAGCGGTAGGAATCCAGTTCTGAAAATGGCGGGAGATTTCAGCCAAGCCTTTAGGGAATCACGTGATTCAAATCGCGATTACTTTGTAATCCTTCGATTTTTCGAAACTGCACGAAGCTTCAGCGCCGGCGCGAATCTCTATGTCGCCCGAACCGGTGAGTTGCATGGTCAATTCAATGAACTTCGAACGGGGCAGAATAGGGTGGTGGATGCCCTTCACCAGCTCTCGACCGCGCTCAACGCCAGTATTCCGAGACTAATGAGAATCGAGCGGGTGAATGGAGAATACGTGCTGCTGAATAAGGGGGCTTGGCATGGTATCGAGGCGGGAGAATCATGGATAGTTTTGCGCGGTGACTCGGGGCGACCGAGCACAAAAGAGGGGGGTATTTCCTATAAGAGGGATGATTTTCTGGGTACGGTGGAAATCAGCGAAGTCTCGGAACCGCTTAGCGAGGGCATCTTTGAACGCGAGGGAGATTTCGATTTTATCGGCCCAGGGGATGAGCTTTTCCGATTGCCCGTGCCCGGAGCTGAAACAGAGGGTTTTTTTGCCCCCGATCCCGCCTTTCGAGCTCAACTGCTTGCCATACCCTAGTTTTCAACTCTAAACTTGAAGGTTCACGGGATTGTCCATTGTTTCGAGTCGCGGCCCGCATTTAGGACTATGCGTGGCAGCGTATTTTCGATGCCCAGCTTCAGCGGGGGGAATCTGGTGGAAACTTGACGCGATAACGAGCCTGTCAATTAAATGTCGGAATATCGATATGTCTCGTATAGAGGGCTCGAATAGAATAAGATGCAATTACGCTTGTGTCAATCCGACAAGCCGAATGGCGTGATAGTGGAAGAATGCCATGTGAGGAGGTTATGTCAATTAGAACAATTAGAAATATAGATCCGAGGGGCAGGCGCATTCTGGTTCGAGTGGATTTCAACGTTCCCCTGGAAGATGGAGTGATAGCGGATGATACCCGTATGCTTGCCGCCCTGCCAACTTTGAGGTATCTCCTGGATAGGGGGGCCTCTCTTGTTGTAATGAGCCATCTCGGCAGACCCAAGGGCCGGGTAAAACCCGAACTCAGCCTATCCCTGCTGAAAGATCACTTGGCTGAAATTTCTAGGGCGGGGGTAACCATGGCTCCGGATGTAATTGGAGAGGAGGTTACCGCCCTTGCCAGGAGATTGAAACCGGGTGAAATACTGCTTCTGGAGAATACCAGGTTTTACCGTGGAGAAACCGACAATAGCGCGGAATTTTGTGCCGAATTGGCGAGACTCGGTGATATTTACGTAAACGACGCGTTTGGGACCGCCCATCGCGCCCATGCATCTACGGAAGGGATTGCGAAATTGCTTCCGTCGGTAGCCGGGCTGCTGATGGAAAAGGAGTGTAAATTCCTCGATAAGATTCTTGGCAATCCGCCCTCACCCTTTGTGGCGATTATAGGTGGAGCCAAGGTATCATCCAAGATAGCCATTCTTGAATCATTGTCGGCGAATATCTTCATTATTGCCGGAGGCATGGCCTATACCTTTCTGAAGGCGCGGGGCTATCAAGTTGGAAATTCTCTCGTGGAGGCTGAGTATCTCGGCACTGCCAAGTCATTTCTGGCAAGCACCCGGGAGAAGGGAGTAGAAGTGCTTCTTCCGCTCGATCATGTGGTGGCCGGTGAATTCAGTGCTCAGGCGACTGCTGAAAACGTTGATGATGTAAATATTCCTGAAGGAAGAATCGCAATGGATATCGGCCCCAAAACTATAGCGACGATTGACAGATTGATTGCCGATGCCAAAACGGTGGTTTGGAATGGTCCAATGGGAGTTTTCGAATTTGATGCCTTTGCCAAAGGAACTTTGGAAGTAGCTCGGATGCTTGCCAAATGCAGGGGCACCACGGTTGTGGGCGGCGGTGATTCTGTTGCCGCCGTTAACAAATTCAACCTAGTAGACAGCATCGACCATGTTTCGACTGGTGGCGGGGCCTCGCTGGAATATCTCGAGGGTAGGATGCTGCCTGGAGTTTCGGTACTCAAGGAGTAGTAGTGTCGCGAAAATATCTGATATGCGGTAATTGGAAAATGAATCTGACGCCGGTTGAAGCGTCTAAACTCGCTGAATCGATTAAGGAAATGCGTAGGGGAAGGGATACACGAGTAATGGTGGCGCCGTCCTTTGTCTGCCTGCCTTCTGTTGCGGAGGCATTGAAGAGTTCCCATGTTATGCTGGCTGCCCAGAATATGGCATTCGCTGAATCAGGGGCGCATACAGGCGAAACCTCTGTGCTTATGCTAAAGGCGTTGGGAGTGGAATATGTGATTCTTGGACACAGCGAACGACGTCATATATATGGTGAGACAGATTTACTAATCAATAAGAAGGTAAAACTCGCACTCAGACACGGTTTGGCTGTTATACTTTGTATAGGAGAAACTCTGGAGGAAAGGGAGACCGGCAGGATAGAGAGCATTTGTTTCAGGCAAATCGAGGCTGGGCTTCTAGGCATCGAAGGCGCTCTGATATCGAAACTGGTAATTGCATATGAGCCGGTGTGGGCCATTGGTACCGGAAAGACGGCCACTCCGGACAAGGCAGAGGCCGTGCATAAGGCTTGCCGAAGCAAACTGGCCGAGTTATACTCTACAGCCATCGCGGATTCAACCGTGATTCAATATGGAGGCTCGGTAAAACCGGAAAATGCGGCCGAGTTGATGGGGCAGAAGAACATCGACGGCGCCCTGGTGGGAGGAGCCTCCCTGGAGGCGGATTCCTTTGCGAGAATCCTGGCGTTTAATGCGTAGTTAGGAGATAATTTTGGGTATTGTAGGAACACTCTTTCTTGTTGTCTTTGCTATCACCGCGATTCTGATAATAACCTTGGTTCTGCTGCAAGATGAGCAGGGCGAGGGCTTTGGAGGACTTTTCGGAGGGGGTGGGGCTACTCCCTTCAGCGCTGTAGGCGGAAGTGTACTGGTTAAGGCCACGTCGTTTCTGGGCGTTCTATTCATGCTCTCATCCCTTGCGGTTGCAATTGCCTATAAGTCCGGGGACAAGGACAATGTTATCGGCGAATCCCGCGCCACAAGCGGAACTGAGCAGAACTGGTTCTTGGATCAACCGGAAGAGCCGGAAGGGTAGTAGACAGGAGAATTTTCTGAGAGTTGCAGTTGTTCATCTGAATCCGAATAATTCAAAGGGATTTGACGATATCGTTAGGGGTTTAGCGAGAGGAATCGAGAGGCAGGGACATGATGTTTCACTCGTGGACGCTCGGAGAGAGACGTTGCTAACTCCCTTTTCGTACATTGCCGTTGGCACGGTAGCCGTTTCGGCTTTTTCTAAGGCCGTGCCCGAATCACTGGGTGTCTTCCTAAGGACCGCCGGTCGATTAACCGGTAAGCGATGCTACGCCTTCGTTGGAAAAAGCGGCCTGCGGAAGAGAAGGCTTCTTGCTTCGTTGATGAGAGCGATGGAAGAAGAGGGAATGTATCTTAAGACATCCGACATTCTCGGCACCCCGCTAGAAGCCGAGACTATAGGTTCCAGGCTGCGTATTGAGAAATATCTAGTGTGACGGTCTGTATTCGCGGGTTAGAATGTCACCTGAGTAATGAGGTTTATTATGAGAAAAAGCATCTTAACCGGGGCCTTGGCTTTTTTAGTGTTTTCTACAGCGACGGCGCAGGATATGGCCGTTGCCACAGTGAGATTGGAGAAGACTGAGCCCATCTCGGGCCGCCAGCTCGAAATAACAATTCAGGCCATAGAGCAGCAGGAGGGCCGTTCCCTAACAATGAGGGAGAAAAAAGTTGTCTTGGATCAGCTTATAGACCAGGCTATCATATTACAGGCGGCTGAAGCCGACAAAAAGGTAAGTGTAAGCGACGCGGAGGTTGAACAGGCCGGAATGATGCTTCTATCACAGCAGCTTGTGTTTGGGGGCTACCTGCCTCCAGGCGCGGTACTTACGGATAAAGAGCAATATCATCAGGTTGTGGAGGAGCAGGGTATTAGCGTTGAGGAGTATGAAGAAAACGTGCGCAAGCAATTACTCGCCGAGAAGTATATAACCATGAATAATGAGGAGGCTTTTAAATCGATACCCGCCGCAACCGAAGAAAAACTGAGCAACGAGTATCAGCGAAGGTTGAACGAGTTTCTCATGAAGGATTCAGTCTGGTTCAATCACATTTTTTTTGATACGAGCGATAGCAATCCCGAGGAGTCTAAGACTAAGAACGAGAAGGCAAGGGAGGTTTATAATCGTCTGATCAACTCATCCGCAACCTTCGAAGAGCTTGTAATTGCCGAGTCTGAGGACGAGGTTTCCAAGATTAGAGGAGGGAGAGTGGGCCCTGTTATGGCGGGGGACGATGTGGTGGATCAGCTTTATGGCTCTGAATTCATCGCTAGCATCTTTTCTTTGGAAGTGGGTGAGATTAGCGAGGTTCTGAAATCCAATGTTGGATATCACATTGTGCAGATAGCGGAGAAAAAACCGGCACAGCTTCTGTCAAAAGACGATGAGGAAGTGATTTCTTATTTGGAGGGAATTATTTATGCCGCTCAATATCAGGAAGTATTCGTTAGGGTTACTCAAACTACAGTTGAGGAACTAAGAAAACGCGCTACAATAACCTATTTCGGAGATTATAAATAAGCGTTCAAAATGGGTGCACGGCGACAGGCTAGAATTTGTGCATTTCAATCTCTTTATGCCTGGGAAGACTCAAAACCTCCGATCGATGAGCTGCTGAATTTTGAATGGCTCGAGTCCAAACCCAAAGAAGCCGCACGGTCATTCGCTTCCCTTCTGGTTATAGGGACAATCGATAATATCGAAAGGATTGACGAGCAGATTAGGGAGCACTTGACAAAATGGAGCTTTGACCGGCTTTCCAAGGTAGACCTGGCTAATCTGAGAACAAGTGCGTATGCGCTGCTTTTTCAGCAGGATATCCCGCCCTCGGTTACCATTGATGAGGCCGTGGAGATAGCTAAGAAATTTGGCTCCGACGAGTCATATCGATTTGTAAACGGCGTTCTTGACGGCATTAGCAAGGCACCTCTATCTTAGTGCTTATGACTAAGGGTGATGGAGGCCGCTTACTTAGGCTACTCGCAATCCTATTGGTACTGCTGATTTTCGCAATTGCCGGCTCGCTTTTTCTCCTTCGAAATCCGAGTGAAGATAGCTTCAATGAATTGATTTCATCTGCGAAACTGGCGCTTCAGAATGATTCGAAGTTCGAATTTAGCCGGAAATTACTGAAGGCCTCGAAAAGGGCTCTAATTCCCGCGGATTGGAAGCGAGTCCTCTCACTCGCCGCGGAATCGATACCGGCGGATGCTCGACCATCCGACTACCGTCTATTCACAGTACTCGCTGGGCGAGCGGCATCGGCAGAAACAGGCAATGAGGATTTTCCAGCCTACTGGCTTTGGGGCTTGCTCCGCGGAGGTAATCACTCCAGGGTGTCCAGGTATGCCCATTTACTTTCGGGCGGTAGATGGTCTTCTTTGGCAGCCGAAATTCGACTTGAAACCCTCCCAAGAAACACCGACGATCGCATAAAGCGCTTCATAAGCGGAGATTATAACAGTTCCGATCCCGAGCTTTTTGCCAGAGTCGCCCTGCTAACCGAATCCGCTGAGCTAAGCTATGACGCGGCACTCCTGTATATGCTGGGCGGCAAACCCGAGAAAGCATATGATATTGCACTTACTCTGATGGACGAGGATTCAGGCGCCCGGCGCTGGTCGGATGAGAGTTTACCTCTTCGCAGAAACGTATACACGGCATTGGCGGAGATTGCCTTGGATGCCGGATATAAGGATAGCGCGATCAGTTGGCTGTCTTTGCGCATCGAAGATACTCGCCGCCGGAGAGTTGTCTCCTGGAGAAATCTTGGATTACTTGGCGATCTTTATTGGGAAGCCTATGGCATGGAGGCGAAGACCGAATACCGGGATTTGGCGCGAGATACCTGGGGCGAAGCCTTAGAACTCGTTAGTTCCGATAACGAGAATTCAGACGATGATTCGTGGCGTATTTGGATAAATCTGTCCACCCTTGAGGAGATGGTTGGCAATGTAAGACGATCAAGGGAAATTTTGAACGAGGCCCTAAATCGCTTTCCGGATAGAGGCGAGGTCAAGGCCGCTTGGGCGCGCGGGCATTTCAATTCGGAGCCCGCCCTGGCTCGGCGGCTGGTCAGACAGACAAACGAAACCGATCCCATACTTGGAATTACGGCAATCGCTATCGATCCGGAGATAGTTAGCCCCCGCTTATACGCGACTCGACTTTGGGAGCTTTTCGGAATGGCTACATCGGGAGAGCAGAAGGTACATGAAACAGATGCTCGAATAATCGCGACATTTTTACTGGATTTCATGAGCTTAAGGAAGAATCTCTCCTCCATAGATATTGCGATCGAGCGGTATCTGAGAGATCGTCCACATGAAACCTGGATTCTGGCATGGCGCCTTGCGGCGGACGCGGCGAGAGGAGCGACATTGATCGATTTAATTGCCCCAAGGTGGGAAGCGACAAATTCATATGAGGATTTCAGAAAAGCGGCCCGATTGCAAAATAGCTGGAGACTGCTCCATGATTCCGCGTTGTTTGCAATTCTCGCTTCAATTAAACTAGATGAAGTAACGAGGATGTATCCCGATGCCGCTAATACCGGATACTCCGAGCTGTTTGAGGCAGTGGCATTGGATGTTCTTGAACGCGATATAAAAATTGGACGCATCACCGGTGAAACTCTGGTGGATCGTATTGAGCTTCTTAAAGAGAATCGAAATGATTTGACAAAGAAACAAGAGGACTTGCACGCGTATGGGAGAAGGGGGTTGTCCATGCAAGCCCAGGCGAGCGCCGCGCTGGGACAAAAAGCAGGCGAGCTTCTCCAAAACGCGCTCGAAGATTTGGTGCTAATTGAAGAAATAGCCAGGGATTTATCAAATGAGGATCTATCAGCTTTGCTCTATCTACGAGCGATTGCACTAAGGAGAATCGGTCAGGATATCGAATCTCGAGATATGGCGGAAGAAGCCATTGAATTGAATCCTGACAACACCCGGGCTATGGAATTTCTAATAAAGCTTGATGATTACGATTAAGAGCAAAGTACAGCAGGATGGCATTCGTCGCTCGGCAAATCTCCTTATGGAGACTTTTGCAAGGATAGGAAATGAGATATCAAGCGGCATGAGCACTCTGGACATCGATCGATTAGTCGCGGACACCATCAAAGGCGGTGGCGGTAGGGCAGCCTTTTTGGGATATGGCGGTTTTCCCTCGTCTGTCTGCACCTCCGTGAATAATCAGGTTATTCATGGAATACCAAATAAGGAACCCCTGCACGATGGGGATATCGTAGGCTGCGATATCGGAGTGATGCTCGATGGGTTTTACAGCGATGCCTGCATTACCTTTGGCGTGGGAACGCTAAGCGAAACAGCGCGGAGGCTGCTTGAAGCTACCGAGCAATCCCTAAGCACGGCGATAGCAGTTTGTAAGCCCGGTGGTCGTATAAAGGATATAGGAAAAGCTATAACCGAGTTTATCGAACCTCATGGTTATGGTATAGTTCACAATTACTGTGGCCATGGCGTTGGAATTTCGCTTCATGAAGAACCTCAGATTCCAAACTACTATCCATCGCGGGGTTTGAATCCAAGGTTGAGGGAGGGAATGGTACTTGCGATTGAGCCCATGATAAACGCGGGAGGACCGGAGGTTGAAGTTTTGGAAGATGGCTGGACCGTGGTAACTGTCGATGGATCCCTGAGTGCCCATTTTGAACACAGCGTTCTGATAACCGAAACGGGCGCTGAGATACTGACTTCACGAGGAGATTGAATCAATGCGAAAGAATAGGAACTTGATAATTGGACTGCTAGTCGGCGTGTTGATTGGCTACAGCGCATATCTAACGATAAGCCTGTTGAGACCCTACGGTCCCCCTCCTTACAGAGCCCTAGCGGAAAATCCCGAAATTTCGCCATACGGCTCCGCTGAGATAGTTCAAGAGGCATTCCGAATCATAAGCGCCGAGGTTTCGCCGACAATCGTCGAGGTTTCCGTAAGGGCGGAAGACGTGACGGAGGAAAACGGTGATAGAGAACAGCCGTGGAATTATTTCTTTCAAGACCCTTCAGAGGAAGAACCGGGGCCGCAATTCCGTCAGAGTGAGGGATTGGGAAGTGGAGTTATTATTGAATCTCGCGGGGATAACTACTATGTGATAACCAATTCGCACGTAATAGGAAATGCAAAGGAGATATTCGTTGAACTCAGTGATAAAAGCGTTATCACGGCTAAATTGGTTGGCGTAGATAGGCGAAAAGATCTCGCGCTGCTGGTATTTACTTCTAACGAGCGCGAATTGCCGGTAATCCGGATTGGGGATTCAGATAGGGTGTATGTTGGGGATTGGGTGCTGGCCTTCGGAAGTCCGTATGGCTATGAAAGCTCTGTGAGCTCCGGGATAGTGAGCGCTCTGGGGCGAAGGAATGGACCACGGGGAAACATCAATGATTTTATTCAAACCGATGCATCGATAAATCAGGGGAATTCGGGCGGTGCTCTTGTGAATATCAGGGGTGAACTCATAGGAGTGAACACCTTTATAACAACACCAAATCGAGGGAGCATAGGCTTGGGCTTCGCCATACCCGTAAACAATGTTAAAACTATGTTTCGTCAATTGATAGACACCGGAGAAGTGAAATATGGTTGGCTTGGTGTGAGCCTTGGAGCCTACGGCAGGGAGGCCGCGGAGTCTCTGGGTTATGAGCAAGACGGGGGTGTTCTAGTTTACCAGGTATTCGATCAATCCCCGGCCGACAAGGCCGGCATAAAACCGGGGGACCTAATCACGGCCCTAGATGGAATCCCCTTCTCTGATACTTCCCGACTTACCTATAGGATTGGGGATAAAACCCCAGGGGATTCGGCTCTTTTCGCAATCGAGCGATTCGGTGAGAAATTCGATATAAGCGTAATTATCGCGGAGAGAGGGGAAGAGGAGTCAGTGAGGAAGCTTCATGGTAGCGTGAAGCCCGGTTTTGTTCCTGCTCCGATGACACCCGATATACGGCAGGCCATGGATTTACCCGATGATATTCATGGTGTGCCGGTTGCCGAGGTATATCCTAGAACCCATGCACAGGCCATAGGCCTTAGAGCCGGCGATGTAATTACAGCGGTAAACGGCGTTGAGATCGATTCACTCGAGGAGCTCTATAAGGCCCACTCCGGTTCCCGGGATTATCGACTAAGCGTGTATCGCAACGGGGAAGTGATCGAACTTCCATCGCGGTCGCCGATAAGCACGGAACTAGATCCTTGAACAAGGAATTCCTTTCCTACGAAGAGATTAGGAACAATGCCTTGAGGCTCGCCAAACGCATCTTCGAGGATGGCTTTACTCCGGATGTCATATACGTACCCCTACGCGGGGGTGCCTACATGGGGAATGTAGTGAGCGAGTTTTTCAAACTCGTCAGCAGGAAAGAGCGCCCTGTTTTCTATGCCGCCGTTGTTGCCCACTCCTACATCGGAATCGATGAGAACGAAAGCGTGAGAATAGATGGTTGGACTTATAACCCGGAATATCTGAGGAACGGCGACAAAATTCTTTTTACCGACGACATATTCGATTCAGGGAAAACAATCAATCACCTCCTTGCATCGGTATTGGACAAGGGAATCCCGCGCGAAGATGTGCGAATTGCAGTTCACGATTACAAGGTTCTTACATACAGCGAATCGCCCCCTATCACTCCTGATTACTGGTGCAGGAGGCATGTAATCGACAAGCCGAGTGACAATTACTGGATTCACTACCTCAGCCATGAGCTTGAGGGTTTGACGGAGGAGGAGATTGAGAAATACTATCTTTCGACCAATCCGGAGTTGGCAGACGTATTCGATTTGATTGAGGATATATAGCCGGGTGGCGGTATCCCTACGCCTATCGCTACCGCCGGCCCTCATTTCATTCGAGTAAGGACTGGATTCCCAATCCCACCGCTAGGGCCAAGGGGTCGTGGAACCTCGGCTATCGGCAGGCACCTTATTCAGGTGCTAGGATGGTGATGCTATGGGTGGCAATTAGGATGTAGCGGGGTTGACTTGCGCAGTCGCAGTTTGATCCGAAGGTCTGTTTGATGTGGTGACTGCCCCTGATGGTATTGTCTATATCGATTTTGTAGTCGCTTTTGGGCCTGAAAGTTTGAGCGATCCTACCTACTACCCTAACCTTGACACCTTCCTCAATTTTGCCCATCACCGATTTTGCCACATTGTCCCAGGCCTCGACTTCGAGATAGATAGAGTTGTCTATCCAAGCGTCATTTTTCCCCCCGGAAAAAAATCGTCTATTGACTAGGCTAAATACAAGTAGATCTACCTCTTTGTCTTTTTCAACCCCGGGTTCCCCTGTTACAATGCCTTCGATTTCGACATGGTTTTTCTCGTCGATTATGCAAATTTGATTTTCGATCAGTTTTCTTGGACTCATTTTTTAAACTCCCAGCAGTTATTTGAACGCGGTAACTAATACATCACTTCTTCGAGCAGTGTACAATGATGCTATTTCTACTATCAGGAAGTCAAGCGAGAGCACCCGGTGAAAGAACTACCCGGGGAGATTTCGTCTTTACTGTGCTTATAGATCTCGAAGGGCCTGTAAGCACAGTGCGGTAAATCCCGAGGGCTATTCTCCTCGAAGAGATGGGAGGTGCGGTGAGCATTGTGCAAAATCGATTAACGCCTTTTCCCGTGTACCGCCGGGGATGTTAAATGTGAGCGCTTCCCTATAGTCGGCGATCCTTGATTTTCGGATGAATCAGTTGATTGTCTATTCCCGAGTCCAGAGTGGCATATCTTCGCTCAGATTCACCTTCCAGACTCCATTGTTTCTCGTGGACGCGTAAAGAGCATTGTCATGTATTGACAAAGCCGTTATTGTCGATTCGGATAATTTGCTGACATTGTAATTGATACGATCGGCAAGGGAGTAGGAATTCCTACCGGTGTTAACAACCCACTTGGTTAAATCGTCTTCCGTAACATCAATTTCATAGTATCCAGACCCGCTTCTGTATCTGTTCCCATCGATGTAGCTGCTGGTGCCGGCCAGTACCAGGTGCTTCGAATCGCTCATTCCGGCCGGGCTACCTGACAGATCGACGAAATTCGTAGTCCGATAACTGCCTGTACCTCCCCGAAGACGGTGCCAAGTAATTCCGTCCTTGCTAACGAATATCGGGTGGACACCGTTTACCAGGGTGGTGGCCGCCGCTATAAATGCCCCGGGGCCGGAAGAATGCCCCGTCCAGTTCCTATCAATCCAAATAATACCGGTGGTGGGAATATATGAGTTGTCAATTTTTCCTTCTCCACTGGGACTGGCATCGTTGAGGTTATTTATGTTGAGAAGATATCCGCCGCTCGCGGATGATTTCCCGCTGGTAGCTGTTACGAGGATGGTTCCTGAGCCGTTATCAGCAACGCCGGTTACATACCTAGTTTGTAATCCCGGTTGATTCCCGGGAGTCGGATTGCCCCAGGAAGCGCTGTTATTTGCAAGCCTATACAACTTGGAACCCTTGAACTCGTTGTCTTCAGAATCAAGGGAGCCATAGGCTCCTTGATGGTTTAGCACATTGACATAGATACTCCCCCCGGGCCGGGGGCAGAACAATCGGATGGTTTGAAAGCTCTTGGAATTCGAAGTCCAGGTTTTGCCAAGATCGGCGTAGGTGGGGTTTGAGCCATCGAAACGAGTTAGCGCGAAGAGCCCAACCCTGTACGTATTACCACTCACGGAATACAGCGCCAGAATGATTCTATCGTCCGTGGCGACCGCCGACTGCACGCCATCCCATTCTACTCCACCCGCGCTTAGGCCTAAGGGATACCATTCACCACCGCTCCTGGGCTTAGCCCAAATATTGGGACCGGATACAAAGAAAAGGTATCCTCCGGCTCCGCTCACACGGAAAACAGCTCCCGCGCTTAGTCCCTTGGGGAGACTACCCTCGTCGATTTTGGTGGAAATAGCTATGGTGGAATAGATGCCCGCCCCCGTGCACCCGATAAGCGGCAGGCTTGCCATGAGTGCTAATAGAATAGGGATACCCAGCCTGTTTCGAGGCTCGCCTTGCCAATGCAATCCCAGGTTTTTATTCGAATGTATCCCCGTTTTAACTATCAAAAGTGGTACTCCGCAACCAATGTGATATCCATGAAGTTTGCAATGGAATTGTATTGCTTGTCTTTCGAGGTGAGCTGGGGAACTAACCAGTAGCAGAAGTCAATGCCGAAGGACCATTCCACATTCCAATCAAAATACAGTCCAAAGCCCGGTTTGAGCAAGAAATCAACCTCGAATTCCTCCTTCCATGAGGCCATATTGACTCCGATTCCCAGATGCAGCGGAATTGTCATACGGCCTAGGGGGCGGAACTCGTAGGTGCCTCTTAATACTAAGGGAATCATATATAGCAGATTTCTGTTGATATCCCACTCAAAACTACCTCCTAATTGAAGGCCCAGCTTGATGTTTGGATGGGCGTATAAGTTATAGGTTAGATATCCAACTCCGCCCACGGTCAGTTGGGTTTTGGTGGCCCCGCTCCCCTTATCGCTGATATCAATGTTATGTAGCAGCACGGTGAAGAGAGGTATGATGGTACCCGCTGAAATGGAAAAGGATTGATCGCCCTGATACCTCTGATTGATCGTGTTTTGAGGGATGAAGGGATTTTCCTCCGGTGTATCCTCCTGAGCGCCGCCTATTCCGGTAAGCAGTAGGGAAAGGGCTATAGTCAATAGCGTTTTGGGCAAGGGCAGTCCTTATCGAATGAATTATCTGCGGATTTTAGCACAGCGCCGCTAAGCTTATCAATAAGTCTATGAATTTGAAGTTGTGCGATTCTGAGAAGTATATTCACAGAACCTAGGGAAAGTCTGTAATGTAGGCCCGATGAACGCGAAAATAATCGATGGTAGGGCAATTGCCACCGACATTCGAGGCAAAATAGCGAAAAGGGTAAGAAAACTAACACGGGAAGGCACGCGACCGGGGCTGGGAGTTGTGCTTGTTGGGCAGGACTCAGCGAGTATATCCTATGTCAATTCCAAAGAGAAAGACTGTGAAGAGGTGGGCATTTATTCTCGTGATATTCGAATTCCCGCGGATACTTCGGAAAACAGACTGCTGGATCTCGTTGATGGTCTTAATCGTGATTCGCGAATTCATGGAATCCTGATTCAGTTACCACTTCCTAAGCATATGCACGAGGAACGTGTCATCGCCTCGATTTCACCCGAGAAGGATGTTGATGGGTTTCATCCCGTCAATCTAGGCAGGCTGATTTTGAACCTGAGCTGCTTCATCCCATGTACTCCACATGGAGTGATAAAGATATTGGAGGCTGAAAATATTTCCACGGAAGGAGCTGAAATTGTCCTTGTTGGAAGGAGCCGAGTAGTGGGCGCCCCTCTCGCCAATCTTTTGTTTAGGAAGGGATATGGCGGCAATGCAACTCTAACCGTGTGTCACTCGCACACTAGAAATATGGAGAAGGTACTTAGCCGGGGGGATATTGTTATTGTAGCCGTGGGTAGACCGGGATTGATAAAGGGAGATATGCTAAAGGAAGGCGCGGTTGTTATCGATGTTGGAATAAATCGCATGGAGGACAGCTCTAGGAAACGGGGTTATCGCCTTGTGGGAGACGTGGATTTCGATTCCGTCAGGCAGGTGGCAGGGGCAATCACTCCTGTACCAGGTGGAGTTGGACCACTTACAAGAGCTATGCTATTATGGAATACTTCTGTTGCGGCGCAAAAATTTCATAATGATAGGAGGGATGCCTAAGATGCCCGTTTTCAAGCTAATCTTATTTATACTTCTGCTGTTAGTAGTCAGTGCCTTTATTATTTTCAACATTGGCCATACTTCGTCTATTAGTATTTGGCCAACCGAAAAGGGAACATTCACCGATGTTCCTATTTTGCTAAGCTTCTTCGTGTTGTACATGCTGGGATTGATTTCTGCTATTCCGTTTTTCATTGGATTTCGGTATAGACAAAGGATGAGGAAGAAAAGAGCCGGTGATGCGCCTAAAAAATCGAAGAATGAGAAGGCCAGAGGCAAGACTCGTGTCTTGGGAACTAAGCCGGATCATGATGAATCGCATGATGAATCAGCCGATAGTGAAGAAGAGGGCGAAACCAAATAACGCTTTCCGAATTCTGAGCTTCCAATATCTCCTGGTTTGCACGCTGTCCTTCGCGTCGAATTTGGATGATGCGCTCATCCTGGAACAGACGGGTGAAATTCCCGCCGCGAGACTGCTCTATGCCGAGTGGCTGGAGGCAAATAGGGGAAGTGAAGATTACCCCGGCATTCTTTTTCGCCTCGCCCTGCTCTCTGATTCAGCGCGGGATGCGCTGGCCGTTTTGGATTCGTATTCCATCAACCTTCCCCCGGCCCGGTCTGCCGTGATTTTTGCGCGGATGGCAGCATTGGAATCGCTTATTGGCTTGCCTAGAAGGGCGGCACTACACTATGAAATGGCTTCTAAGATAGGCGGCAAGCTTGGTGAGCTGTACTTGCTCGATTCGATTAAGCTAAAATTTGTTATGGGCGAATTCACTGAGCTTAGGGAAACCGCGCTTAGATTGGCGAATTACGGGCGGGAGGCTACCGTTAGAGACGAAGCCGCCGCAATTGCAGCGCTCTCTCTCGCTCACATGGGTGATTATGAGGGCGCGTTAGCGGAATTGACGCGTTACTCCTCGGTGTCCGGGAATATCAATTCACCATATTTTTGGCTGGTTCAACTGGATATAGCTAAGTCCTACGGATATCCATCGAAGGCAATCAGCATCTTAACGAGCGATTTCAAGAATTCCACCATCGAATACATCGCGAGAAACAGAATCTCGAGATGGGAAGAGCCGAGCGCTTTGGTGAAATCGGCCGAAGCGGGGGATTGAGACGTGGTGGGCGGGGCAGTTCCCAGCTCAAGACGGATGAGCTACCGGCGCAATCCCTGAATTAGTGGGGTGCCGCGAGTGGAGCAGCAATCTGCTCGAATCTCCTGGGATTTAAGTTAATGGCCCTTGCTCCTTTCATTTCCAGTTGGGCCTGAATTAGGGAAATGGATTTGCGAGGCGGATCGCTTTCTTCCTCGTATTCGACTAACCAGTTAGTTGCCTCTTCCATGGCGCCATTTTCCCTGATGTATTGGATTTGCAGCACTAATTCATCATTTAAGCTGAAGAGAGATGCAATGCCGGTGCGCACGTTGCCGCTTTCACTCCATTGTATCCGTGGTAGGTCGAATACCAGCTCGGCACCGTTCCGGCCCTGCCAAATCCCCGTAAGCATCGAGGAGAGCGGAGTTTCTTCCACTTCCAGAGTTTTTTGGAGCTTCGGGCTCAAACGATGGTAATTTCCAGCCCAGTCTGTATTCGAGTTAATTAGAATCTCATCCCAGGATTTGGCATTGATTGAGAATTCAATCACAATGCTTGGTATTATTTCATTTTTGAGCTGGGCATAAAGCCTCCTGGCGGTGGTTCTATTGCTTATTTCCCATCTGTATGCCTCTTGAATGGAGCCACTGTGGAATAGAATTTCATTCCCTTCGGGATCAAAGAACACGTAATCCAGTGAAGCTTCAGTTTTGTTTTCTCTATACCAGGGACCACTTAGATAATTTTTATATTCATCTACATCACCCGTGTATACATTTTTCATGCGCTCTTCAAGGATTGTGTCGAATTCCACCCGACGAGGTGAGCCGGGCTTGAAGATGTAAGCCTTTGAATCCCATGTCCAGTCTGTTTCGATTAAATCCAGATTGTTCCGCGCATCTATTTCTTGAACCACAATGCCAAGGGGGGTGCCTGGGTATATTTTGTTTGCGCCTGGGCCAATGTCTATATTTCCGTTTATCTCAGCGTCAAAAATTGTGATTATGTCGGTGATTCTGCCGTTTTGAGGCACCGAGTATATCTTTGTGATATGAAAACCCTTTTCGTTGAATCCGGATACGATCAATTCATTTCTGCCATTACCCGTGATATCGTCCAGGTCTAGGGTGATGCCGCTTAGCGTTCCGGTTTGCAGTGGAAACCTGTGCACTACGCCGTACTGCTTCCTGGTCGGAATAACTGAGGCGATTACGAGCTCCAAGGCTGCTCGTGGTTTATCCAGAGGAAGAACAATCAATATCTGCTCATCGGATTGCTCGGAATCCAGGTTGCCGTCGGCTATGGCTATTATGCTATGGCCGCTTCCAAGTTTTACCAGTACCTGGCTGCCATTTTGCCCGCTGTATTCAGAAGTTGTCCCTTGTCCGTCGATTTCCGCCCGGCTTTCCGTGCGCGGGCTCAGAGTGCCTCCGGCGACCGACTGCTGAGGGCCCTCGCTACGCTCACAGGAGATAGCCGAGAGTACTAGGAAAACTATGAATAGAAGCTTGCTTCTCTCGGTTTTCATATGGGCATTATGAGAAGTAGAGGTGTAGCAATTCAAGAAGCTCGTGTTGAATCTCCTCGAAGGTTTTTTTAACATGAAATCCGCTGGCGGTTTTATGGCCACCCCCCCCAAATTTTTGCGCGATGGCCGCACAGTCTACTAAGCTCTTAGAGCGAATGGAGCAGCGCTTAACGCCTTTTTCATTTTCCTTGAAAAAAATGGAAACTTCAACGCAGGAACTTTGAAGCGGGTAGTTAACTATTTCCTGGGCCTCCTCGTAGTGGGCCCCCGAGGCTATCAGTGTTTCTCGCGGCATCAATTGAATGGCAACATGATCGCTATGATATAGACGCAGGGTGCTCGTTACCATGGTTTGAAGCGTTAGCGAAGCCTTGGATTTTTTCGCGTAAAGGTGTGAAAAAACTACATTCGGAATGGCGCCATTGCGTACCAGTATCTCGGCTATCTTGAAAGTACTTGCCTGAGTTTTGGGGTAGGCGAAGGATCCGGTGTCGTAGACTATGCCCGCGTAGAGCGCAATGGCGATGTCGGGTGTGATTCGGGCGTTCATGGCCTCGATTAAATCAAAAATCATTTCACAGGTGGAAGAAGAGTCGGGATTAAGCCAGGCAAGATAGCTCATTTCCCTGTTTGTTTCATGGTGATCGATAATGACGATGTTCTGCCCTATCACCGATTCATCGATTATGGGGCCGATATTGGTTGGATTGGTATCCAGCAACACCAGGGTCCAATTCTTGAAATTCTCCGGATAATCACCATCGATGCCGAGAGTTTTTATGATTTTTCTCTGGTCGATGAATTGGTATTTTGGAGGCATCCGATCGGCATTCAATATCATAGCCTTTTTGTTCAGATCCAGAAGAGCGCTGCAAAGAGCGTATTCCGCGCCGAGGCCATCGCCGTCCGGTGTCATGTGCGTGCAGATTAGAAACTCATCGTTCTTCCTGAAAACCTCGCATATATCGTTCAAAAGCATGATGTAGTCAATTATATTGAATTCAGGAATGATTTTGCCAATGAAAAAAATATATGATTGTCTTATTCCGGTGGGGGGGCGTTCCTCTCGAATGGATGGTTGGAAACCGGCTCTGAATTGGGATTCGGGAACTGTAATTGAGAGGGTTGCTTCCGAGGCAATGAGGGCTGGATGCAGAGTGATTGTGCTTGGCGGCTACAATTTTGCGCGATTGGAGAGGATTCTCGGATGGAATTCCAGGCGGAGGTTTACTGCCGGAGAGGATAACGCGATGCCGATTTTGCTGAAAGCGACCGACTGGGAGTTGGGTATGGATGCAACTATTCGCTCGGGTTTGGATGAACTGTGCGGTGACAAGTTCTTTATAGTACCTGGTGATATGCCTCTGATTCGCAGCGATGATTATACTAGGTTGGCAAGTTTCGAGGACGGACCGATTGTTCGTCCAGTTTTTGAGGGGAGGCCGGGACACCCGGTTCTACTCGATAGGTGTATGGCAGAGGTGATTAAAACCGCGGCGGAGGGCATGCCGATTCGGGATATTATGGCCGGGCATCATACCCTGCTGGTGCTTTGGGAGCATGAGGGAGTGATAAGGGATTTGGATACGGCGGGCGACTACGACAGGCTTCGGTGAATCCGGTCCGATGACTGCTGCCTGGTTCAGGCTGTGTCAATTCACGGCATCTGCTGCTCTTGGCTGATAGCTGTTTAATTCACTTCCAGTGCGCGTAGGGGAGGGGGATATTAGCTCTATAAATTTAGCGCCTGATCGGAATCGAACCGACATCTTTAGCTTGGAAGGCTAAGGTAATACCATTATACAACAGGCGCAAACGATTCAGGATTGTAGCGCTTTCGAATCTCGCGGTCAAGTAAAAGTGAGGCAACAGCAGTGGATAAACGAGCATCAAAGAAGGGCGTCGAGCATTCGCTTGTCGCATCTCGCATACGGGCAGAAGCAGAACATCGATATCCCCTTTGGAGAGCTGATACCCATGGCGGCGCCGAAGAACTAAGAAGCCGTGATTTGGACTTGAATTCGAAATGTGCTTCGGCAATGATTTCACATGGAGCGTAGAGACGTATATCTTAATATATCCCCGCTCGATCAGCGTTATTGGGTGGCGAATAGCAAACTCTTCGACTCGCTCGCGGAGTATCTGAGCGAGAACGCCGCTCTACGCTACATGGTTAAGGCCGAGTTGGCGCTGCTGCGGGTTTATATCAATGAATACTTGGATAAGCGGGCGGATCTCCTTGCCGCCGTGAATAAACTGGCGGATTCGATTCACGCTGAGGCGGTGGAGGCCGAGGAGAGGCTGACTAATCACAATGTCAAAGCACTAGTGAATGTTATTCAGAGGAGGCTTCCGGATGAGCTTAAACCCTGGGTTCACATGGGGGCCACCTCCGCCGATATAACTGAAACCTCCACCGCCATGAGGATTCGTGATGGAATGAGGAAGGTGGTAATTCCGCTGCTTCTGGATTTGCTAGATACCTGCATAGGAATTGCCGAAAAGGAGGCGGATACCCCCCAGGCTGGTAGAACACACGGTCAATTGGCTGTTCCCATCACGTTTGGCTTCGCGATTGCCGAATATGTTTCACGACTTGGACAATCTCTTGTTGAAATTGAGAGGCTAAGCAGAGGTTTGCGCGGCAAGCTAAGTGGCGCGGTTGGCGCCTACAACGCCACCAGTCTAGTTTCACGGGAACCGGAGAAGCTGGAGGCGGTCTATTTACGCGAATTAGGCCTGAAGTGCCCCGACTATTCGAATCAACTGGTTGAACCCGAATACCTACTACGCCTCCTGCTCGAATTAAACACGGCCTTTGGAATAATAGCGAATCTCGCGGATGATTTGAGGCACCTGCAGCGTTCGGAAATAGGAGAGCTTAGCGAGGCCTTCGAAGCGGAACAGGTAGGGTCTTCCACTATGCCTCAGAAGCGAAATCCGTGGAACTGTGAACACGTAAAGAGTCTCTGGAAGGCCTTTTCACCCCGGGTGCTTACATTTTATCTGGATCAGATTTCCGAGCATCAGCGCGATTTGACTAATTCGGCATCCGGAAGGTTTATCGCGGACTATATCGCTGGATTTGCAGCGGCAGCGGCGCGGATGCATGGGATTTTAGGAAGGCTGGTTATAAGGCGCGATAGGATGGCGGAGAATCTTCGGAGCATAGGCGATGGAATTCTCGCAGAACCCTGCTATATTCTTTTGGCAGTCTCGGGTATAAGCGATGCCCACGAGAGAATCAAACAGGCTACTCTGATTGCCGATTCGTCTAAAAGATCATTAAGGAATGTGCTTAAGAAGGATGAGCCTGATTTATGGAAAATCCTCTCCTCGGCCTTAAAACTGCACCCAGGCGGGAACGCGAGAGATTTTTTTGATAATCCGGAGGAGTATAGGGGACTTGCCTCCCTTAAGGCCAAGAAGATTGCGAAGCGTTATGCCGAAGTTTCGGCAGAAATAAGAGGCATGGTGAATGGAATTGTTTGATGTGCTTAGTTACGACGATGTTTTACTTGCTCCTTCTTATTCCGAGATTCTTCCCGGGGATACGGATTTAAGCACGGAGTTGGCAAGGGGTATCAAACTCAATGTACCTATTTTATCTTCGGCCATGGATACTGTAACCGAGGATAGAATGGCAATTGCGCTGGCTCTCTCAGGCGGCGCCGGTGTTATACATCGGAATTTATCGCCGGAGGCCCAGGCCAGGCAGGTTTTGAGGGTTAAGAGATTTCTCAATTGGATTATCGATAACCCTGTTACGGTGGATGTTGGCGCTAATCTCGCCAAGGCTCGCCGAATCATGGAGGAGACTGGAGTTACGGGTTTGCCGGTTTTAGATGCCGGCAAGTTGGTGGGGATTATAACGATTCGGGATTTGAGATTTAACAATAACCCCAAGATGCTGGTTGACGATGTAATGACTCGGGATTTGATTGTCGAAACCAGTGTTCCAACCGAAAAGGCAGCTCTTGCGAAGTTCGATAAGCATCGCATCGAGAAGCTTCCGATAGTGGATGATAGGGGATGTCTTACGGGTTTGATTACCGTGCGGGATATGGAAAAGCATCGCGATTATCCCTCGGCCGCCCTGGATAGCTCGGGTTCGCTAATTGTCGGGGCTGCCGTTGGACCTCGGGATTGGCGCGTGAGACTGCCGGGGCTTGTTGCCTCGGGGGTGGATTTTGCCGTGCTTGATACGGCCCATGGAGCAAGTTTGGATGTATTGAAATCCCTTAGGGAGATTAGAAGTGCGTTTGACAACCTGCACATCGTTGGCGGAAATGTTGCGGATGGAGATGGCGCGAGACGCATGATCGAGGCTGGAGCTGATGCGGTTAAGGTGGGAATTGGACCGGGTTCGATTTGTACTACTCGCATTGTGGCCGGCGTTGGTGTTCCTCAGTTTTCGGCGGTGGTTGATGCGGTTGAGGTTTGCGATGCGTTGGGAGTTCCGCTTATCGCGGATGGTGGAATCAAATACTCGGGGGATATCGCGAAGGCTATTGGGGCCGGAGCCTCCGCTGTTATGATTGGCAATCTTTTCGCGGGACTCAAGGAAGCGCCGGGGGAGGAAGTGATTTTCGAAGGAAGGATTTTTAAGTCGTATCGTGGAATGGGCAGTATAGGCGCTATCGAACCGAGCGGGAGCGATCGATACCGGATTGGCGAGGGGGAGGAAGCCGTGCCGGAGGGCGTTGAGGGACGGGTTCCGTATCGCGGTGAAGTGGCGCCGTATTTGCGCCAACTTGCAACTGGCGTGCGCAAGGCGATGGGGTACACGGGATGCGCCTCTGTTGAGCAACTGCGGAAGTATAGACGCTTTGTCAAAATTAGCGCGGCCGGCTTACGCGAGAGCCATGTGCACGATGTGAGCGTTACTCAGGATGCGCCAAATTATTCAAAATTCTAGCCGCGATTGAATTGGAGGCTGTGGGGTATGAATTTAGTTGTAGCTGGAACAGGATGGATGCATTAGACTTCTTGCTGGGAACAGTGAAGTATGAATTTAGTTGTAGTTGGGGCTCAGTGGGGCGATGAGGGAAAGGGGAAGATGGTTGATTATTTCTCGGATGAGGCGGAGTTGGTGATTCGTTTCTCCGGGGGGGCGAACGCGGGTCATACAGTCAAGTTTGACAGCAAAACCTTCGCGCTTCACCTGATTCCCGCGGGGATTATTTCCTCGGGCAAGGGTGTTGTACTTGGCAACGGAATGGTTATCGATCCGGCGTCGATGTTCGAGGAATTGGCCGCAATAAGCGCACAGGGTATTGAATGGGAGGGTAGGGTTTTTGTTTCCGATCGCGCTCATCTGGTTTTGCCCGAATATAAGAGCGAAGATCAGAGCGTGGATGATATGCGTTCTCGTCCCGTTGGAACCACCGGCCGCGGCATCGGAGTGGCTTACAAGAAGAAGGCGTCTCGCGATGGGCTCAGAATTGCCGATCTTTGGGATTCCGTGGTTTGGGATTCTATGAGCAGGTTGGAAAGAGCCTGGCTCGAGCCATTCAAGGAATGGCTTGCTCCGATGAAGATTAATCTGGCTGCCTTTATGATGGAGAACGAGGGCAGAAAGATTTTACTCGAGGGCGCACAGGGCACCCTGCTGGATTTGGACCATGGAACTTATCCCTATGTCTCCTCGGGCATTTCCGTGAGCTCCGGCGCCGCTATCGGTGCGGCAATTGGTCCTAGGAAAATTGATAAGTGTCTGGGAGTTTTCAAGGCATACCAAACCCGAGTCGGAAATGGCCCCTTCCCCACCGAGATGAAGAGGGAGGATGAGATATCTCTCGCGAACAACCTCAGGGAGCTTGGCCATGAGTATGGAGTTACAACGGGCAGACCCCGGAGGATTGGCTACTTGGATTTAGTGGCCCTCAGGTATGCCGGCTGGATTAATAGCTTGGATGGGTTCATTTTATCGCATTTGAATCTGTATGACGGCTTTGAATCGGTGGGACTCTGCACTGCCTACGAGCTTGGTGGACAGCGGATTGATTTCTTCCCATCCTCCTCCGCGGAGCTCGAGCAGGCCGCGCCGCGGATAGAGTATTTCGATGGTTGGGATGGGAAGGTTTCGGAAACCCGAGATTGGGAAGGACTTCCCGATGGGGCTAAGAGACTGGTTGAATTTATCGAGGAGTACACGGGAGTGGCGATTCATGGTTTCTCCGTGGGGCCTCTTAGAAGCGAGACTTTTATGAGGACGGATGCTTGGACCGTATCTTGATTCTGGATTTCGGCGGTCAGACTACGCAGCTAATTGGCAGGAGAATTCGCGACCTCGGAGTTTATTCGGAGATTGTGCCTGGAGATTGCGACATTGGAGAACTTATCGACAGCGAAGATAGGGGAATTATTCTGTCTGGTTCGCCTGATTCGGCATGGGATCCAAGGTCTCTCGCCCCGAACGCGGCTCTCTTCGACCGCGGCCTGCCGGTTCTGGGAATTTGCTACGGTTTTCATCAACTCGTGCTGGCGGATGGAGGTGAGGTGCGGGGGTTGGGACATAGGGAATATGGGCGAACGATGGTGAATGTGCTGCTCGATGAATCCCTCTTTGATGGGATACCGAGGGAATTCACGTCGTGGATGAGTCATGGCGACAGTGTTATCAGGCTTGGAAATGGGTATGAGGCTATCGGGATAAGCGGGAATGGGGAGGTGGCCGCGGCTCGAAGCCGAACTAAGCAGGTGTGGGGTGTTCAATTTCATCCCGAGGTTAGCCACTGCGAGTATGGGCTCAGACTGCTCGAGAATTTTGTCCGTGGGATTTGCCGTGCCGGCAGGGAGTGGAATCTCGAGGATTTTGCGGAACGAGAGTGCTTGAAGCTGCGGGAAAGGGTGGGTGATGGGAATGTTCTCCTTCTTATCTCGGGGGGCGTCGATTCAACTGTTGCTGCGGCCCTGCTATTGAGGTCTCTTAGTGCCGAGCGAGTATGGCTTATGCACATCGATACCGGATTGATGAGAAAGGACGAGGGCGAGGAGGTTGAGGGAATTCTGCGATCACTTGGGGCAAGGAATGTTTTATTGGTGAATGCAAGGGAGCGTTTTCTGGAGCGACTCGCGGGTGTGGCGGATCCGGAGGAAAAGAGGCGAATCATAGGGGATGTTTTTATTGAAGTTCAAAGCAGGGAGGCGCGGCGCCACTTCCCCGGCGATTATTATCTGGCCCAGGGAACCCTGTATACCGATGTTATCGAGTCTGGGGGAGGGGTTGGCGATAAGGCGAATCTGATAAAGAGCCATCACAATGTGGGTACTCCCCTGGTGCAAGCGAAGAGAGAGGCCGGTGAGCTTCTCGAACCTCTGGCAAGTCTGTACAAGGACGAGGTTAGAAAACTTGGAAGTATCCTGGGAATGGGGAATGGTATTATCGGCAGGCATCCCTTCCCCGGGCCCGGCCTGGCTGTTCGGATTCTCTCGGATGTTACAGAGGAGAAACTGCGAGTGCTTCGTGAGGCCGATGATATCTATGTTTCCGAACTGAAAAACAGAGGACTTTATAATAGGGTGTGGCAGGCGTTTTGTGTTTTGCTACCGGTGCGATCGGTTGGTGTTGCGGGTGATGCCCGAGAATACGGCTATGTGCTCGCCCTGCGGGCGGTACTGAGCGAGGACGGAATGAGCGCCGATGTTTTCGATTTTCCAATGAACGATTTACTCGAGATTTCAACTAGGATTACCAATGCCGTGAGAAGCATTGGACGGGTGGTTTATGATATTTCTTCGAAACCCCCGGCTACTATTGAATGGGAATGAAGCGGGCGGCGAGTATGGGTGAGAGTTGGCGAATCCGAGAGGTTCGGCGAGAGGGGATAGCCGAACCTGGGAGTCCGAACTATCTCGAATTGCAGCCGGGACCGCTTAGGATGCTTCTCCCACCGTATAGCTTTGAAACTGTTATTTGAGTTCTGATGCACTCCTTCAATTGAGGGAGATGGGATATGATGCCAATCAGTTTTCCATCTTGCCGAAGCCCGGAGATAAACTCCAGGGCCGTCTCAAGACTATCCTCGTCCAGGGTGCCGAATCCCTCATCCAAAAACAAGGAATCGACTCGCACATTTTTGCTGGACATTTTCGAGAGTCCGAGCGCGAGGGCCAGGCTTACGATGAAGCTCTCGCCGCCGGAGAGGTTCCTTATGGGCCTTATCTCATCCGCCTGATAAGTGTCGATAACATTCGAGGCAAGCGGATTTTCCTTATCGTGAATTAGCAGATAGCGATCGCTCAGCTTCGAGAGTTGGCGGTTAGAGTGAGAGAGTAGCAATTCGAAGGTGAGTCCCTGGGCAAAATTCCGATATTTCTTACCGTCCGCGGAACCAATTAGGCCGTGCAATTTTTCCCAGCGGACGCATTCGAGTTCCTGTGCCGCAATTTTCTCTTTCTTTTCTTCAATGCGTTTTTTTGCGGTGGCATTTTCAGCCAGCTTGGAATTCAGTTCGATTATCTTCTCGCGCGTCTGCCTAAGCGATTCCTCGAGTTTTTTTGCCATAACCTGCATCTCCTCCAGGCTAGCCTTGCTTGTTGTTTTCGATATTTCGAGCTTCAACTGAGTTTCGCGGTCCCTTTTTCTTACTCGGAGCTCCGTGAGTCTGCTATCGAGTTTTTTCTCCGCTAGGCTCAGCATGTCGCGCTCATCGCTTCTTAGGCGCGAGTTCTGAAAATCCAGTTCACTTGCAAATCCCGCGCGCAGCACGGTCTTAGTGAAATGAGATTCCAATTTCGCTATTTCGGAAGCCCTTTTGGCGGTGCTCTCTTCTAACGAGGCGATGCTAGTGTTAATGGCGGCGAGTTCTTCCCTGGCTGAACCGTGCGCGTATCGAAGTTTCTTTTCCCCGAGCTCGGCCTTATTGATTGCCCCATTCAAACGATTTTCCTCGAAATCCACATCCTTATCACCGAACAGCACACCACGTTCATCGCGGGCGGATTGGTATTCGCCTCGATGCCTCTCCAGTTCGCCCCTCTTCCTTCTCAGTTCTGCAACTCTGGTTTCAAATACAGCATCGATTTTTTTGATTTCGCCCTCGGTCTTCGAAATCTCTTCCTCCAAACCGGCCTTTTTTTCGAGCGCGGCCAACCATTTTTTCTGACGCTGCCGAAGCAAATCGAGCAGAGATTCGGCGTCGGAATCCGGTATTCTGCTAATACCAAGCGGCCTGAGAGCCTCTGATATACCCGCGCCCAGGGTGGAAAGGTTGTTTTCTGCCTTTTCTAAGCGCTCGCTCAGCCCTAGGAGCTTTTCCCGGAGCGATTTCCCATCCTTTGCCATCGCTATTTCGAGTTTCTCGCTTTCAGTAAGCTTCTTCCGGGTTTCCGTTTCTTTTTCTTTAAGCGATTCGATTCTAGATTCCATTTCCTCCGCCCCGGCTATGATTTCCGTGAGTCCGGCTATTTTCCTATCGAGTTCGGTGGGTTTGGGCGTTCCCCCCTCAGCGAAGGGATGCTCCGTAGCGCCACAGAGCGGGCAGGGCTTGCCATCTTCAAGTTGTTCGCGCTGAACTTTCAATTCCTCGATTCCAGCCAGATAAGCCGCTTCGCGGAGTAGGATTTCCTTCTCTGAGCGATATTCGCGAAGCAACTTATTCCCGAGTGCCTTTTTTAGCTCTGACATCGATTCTTCGAGCGCATGGTGAACATTTTTCACCTCTTGTTTTTGCATTCTCATTACTTCGCTGTTCCCTTCCAGCTCTCTATCTTTTTCCAGCAGCGCTCCTTTTAGAAGCTGTTCTTCCCTTTTTTCGCTTTCGAGTTCTTGCCGCAGTGTGAAAAAGTCGTTAAGCCGCGATTCAATGGCCTTCAAATTACCAAGCAGCCATTTATCGGCTGAATGCTCCTCCAGGTATGCCATGGCAATCTTCGAGGTTTCATTTGCCCTATCGCGCCTGCGCAATTCCCGGGTTTTCAGCCCTTCTTCGTGTTTTAGTTGAATCTCATCCTCTTTGCAGTCGCTTATGCATATGTCTATGCGCCTCTTTATTTCCATAATTCTCTGATCGAGGGCACGAGTTTTTATTATCGAGGGGGCAGCCTCTTGCAGCCGCGCCTTGGCGGCTTTTATCTCTTCTTCGGCAGAATTCCACTTAGCCCTGCTTCGGTTGTAGGCATGCTGAAGCTCCGGAAGGCTTTCCCGCGCGTTTTTCATGGCCCCTGAATCAGCTTCCTGCTGCCTTCTCACCGCTGCCAGGTTTGCATAATCGCCATCCAGTTCGGCCGCCTTTATGGACAGGGCAAGGCGTTTTCGATCTGGAGCGAAGGCCCGAATTTCCAGCTCCAGCTTTTCAAGCTCGCCGGAGATAGAGGATATATCTTTTTTAAGGCCGTTTATGCCGACTAGGCGTGTTATATCGGCATCAGCGTTTCTATATTTCGCGGAGAGCTCAGTTTCCAGTTTTTTTTCACTCTCCAGATTGTGCAGAATCTCTTCCTCCTGCTGGGGGGTCAACACGGTAACCCCGGAGATTTCAGCTCGTAGAAAGGCCAGTTTTTCATTCTCTTCCCTTCGTTTCTCGTGAATGCAACGAGAAATTTCCGAGTATATTTCCGTGCCGGTAATCTGCTCGAGTAGCTTTGATTTCTGCTCCGTATCGGCCTTCAAGAAGGCATCGAAATCGCCCTGAGCAAGCATAATAGACCTAGTGAAGCGCTCGAAATCCATACCTGTTTTTTCTTCGATTATGCTTTGAACGAGGGACTTCTTTGTTTCGATAATCTCTCCGGAGTCCGCATGGCTTATCTCGTGCTTTGGATTCGAGAGTTTGCCATCTGCCCTGCGCCTAGCCCGATACTGGCTCCAGTTGCAGCGATATCTGCCTAACTGGGATTCAAAGAGCAGTTCCGAGTAGCAATCCGCGCTTTGCTTAGACATTAAATCATTGCTGCTTCCCGTCAGTTTACCCAAGCGAGGCGTTGCGCCGTAAAGCGCCAGGCAAATGGCGTCTAGAATAGTTGTTTTTCCAGAGCCGGTTGGCCCCGTTAAGGCAAAAACTCCGTTTGACAGGTATTCCGGATTGGTGAAATCGATGAACCACTCGCCGTACAGTGAATTTAAATTTTTGAATCGAAGTTCAAGTATCTTCATTGCTCCCTGCCTTCAGTTCGCCAATCCTTCTCGCTCAGCAGTTGGAGGATTTCTCCGTGCGAGGCCACTAGTCCACTTCTTTCATGAGGCGGAATTTCAAAGAGGTCCAGGCAGCTTTCGAATACCCGATGGATATCGAGGTCTTCAAGCATTTCTTCATTCTCAATCGAAGTTAGGACGCGGTCGAAAACGGCCTTGTTCTTTATGCGTCTAATCTCCATATCTGAGCCCTTGACTGACTCATCGAAGGTTTCCCGTAGATTTCCTATAATTTCAGCTCCCGTGTACTCTATCTCCAGCCAGGCGTTGCTTCCATCCTCGCGTAGTTGATGCAGGCGCTTGGAAATTTCATCGAAGGATCCGACAATTCGTTCCAGGGCTTGGAAGCGGGGAATGGGAACTGTATGTGTGGTGAGCGCCGTCTCGCCGAATTCGGCAATGATTACAATTTTCTCTTGACCGGCCTCGCCGTAGCCCAGGGGAATCGGCGAGCCGCAGTAGCGCATATGCTCTGCTTCATTCACGCGCTGCGGGATGTGCAAATGCCCAAGGGCAACGTAATCGATGAAGGCAGGGAAGATATCCGCACCCACCTGAGTTAGCGAACCAAGCTCTTTTATTCCCCCGCCGCCAATGATTTTTCCGCCCGCGATAAATAAGTGGCCCATGGCTATTATCGGGATTTTTGAGCCTCTCTTTTCGCTTAGTTCCGATTGCCTTTGCTTGGCAAGACTGCAAACCTCCCTATAGTGCTCTTTAATTCCCGCTACCAGTTTCGCGTCCTTTTCCTCGACGCTTTCGCCTGGCTCCACAATGCGAACATCCCTATCCCGGAGGTATGGTACGGCGCAAACAACTGCCGGCGGGCTAGCCCCATCGCCGTGGATAACAATAACTTCCCCTTCGGCAGTCGGAGTTTTTTGGCCAAGCACATGGACATCGAGGGCTCGTAGCAGTCCCTTCGGTGCGTCCAGAAAGGAGGGAGAATCATGATTTCCGGCAATAACCACTGTGCTCCGGCAGCAGGTTTTCGAGGTTCCAACCAGGAAATTATAGTAGAGCTCCTGCGCTCGATTGCTCGGAGTGCTGTTATCGAACACATCTCCCGCTATTAGAAGAATATCGATGTTCTCGGCCTCTATCACGGCGCTTAGCCAATCTAGAAAGTTCTTAAATTCCTCGTATCTTTTTTGTCCGTAAAGAGAACGTCCCAAATGCCAGTCCGATGTGTGTAAAACCTTCAAAGAGCTGCTCCTATAGGGAGGTGGGGCCTAGCCTCGTTTGGGGTGGGATGGTTGTCTATACCCAACAGGCCGCATCTAGAGCTTTCATTCGATACTCCATTCTCCGCAGAGCACTTCCGCCTGCTCAATTACAAGATTGGTAGCGGCTTCTTGCAAATCGGGCGGGTAGTCATGCTTATTGAGTATTCGTTTAATCAGCACCCGAATTCTTGCTCTGGCATCTCCTCTCAGTATCCAGTCGATGGAAACATTGCTCCTAACCCTATCAACCAATAATTGCGCTATCCCGCGAAGCTTCTTATCGCCCATAATTTCCCTTGCGCTTTCGTTGTCCGCGAGTGCGTCATAAAAGGCGATTTCATCCTCTGTTAGCCCTAAATTCTTCCCGCGCTCCTTGGATTCTCGTATTTCCCGCGCTGTTTCGATTAGTTCCTGTATAATCTCTGACGCTTCGATGGCGCGATTCTGGTATTTTTTCACGGCAAGTTCCAGCATTTTCGAAAAAGCCCGAGATGCGATAACATTCTTCTTTAATTTGTTTTTGATTTCGTCGTTAATCAGTTTTCTTAGCAGTTCAAAGGCCAGATTTTTTTGTGGCAGGGCCCTTATTTCTTCCAGAAACTCATCGGAGAGAATTGAAATATCCGGCCTGTTTATTCCTGCTGCCTTAAAGATATCAAGCACTTCGGTTGAGGATACGGCCTTGGACACCAGCTGTTTGACTGCCAAATCAATTTCTTCAGGCGTACGCCCTTGCTCGTCTCCGGTGTTCTTGACAAGCGCGGCTCTAACTTCCTGAAAAAATCCTACATTATCCCGAATCCGAATTGCATACTCATGAGGAGCCGCGAGAGCGAATGCCCTGCTTAGAGCCGAAACCGCAGGCAGATATCTCTTTTTCCCATTCTCCAATTCAAGAATGAATTCCATTGCCCCCGTTATTCCATGAATTCTGTTTTCAGGAATATCCTCAATAACCCCAAGATAATCAAAGCCATGCATCATATCGCGCACAACTTCGTACTTTTCCATAAGAACGGCGGCGGCCTGATCCTGATTGATAGTTGCATCACCTCTGCCGCCACTGCTTGTATAATTTGCAAGGGCTTTTTTCAATGAGTCGGCTATGCCTATGTAGTCCACAACAAGGCCGCCGGGCTTGTCTCGGAATACGCGGTTTACACGGGCGATGGCCTGCATAAGGTTATGTCCACTCATCGGTTTATCAACATACATGGTATGCAAGCTTGGGCAGTCAAACCCGGTTAGCCACATATCGCGAACAATAACCAGCCTAAGATTATTAACAGGGTCTTTGAACCGCTTCGCTATATCCTCGCGTTTGGCCTTATTGCGTATGTGCGGCTGCCAATCGGCGTTATCGGAGGCTGAGCCGGACATCACTATTTTCATGAAGCCTTCATCTTCATTCTCGCTGTGCCAATCCGGCCTAATTGCTTTAAGAACATTGTAGATATCTACGCAGATGCGGCGGCTCATACACACCAGCAGGGCCTTACCATCCATCGCATCGAGTCTTTTTTCAAGGTGGTTTATCAAATCCCCGGCAAGCAGTTTTATCCGATTCTCAGTGCCTACCATTGATTCAAGGGTAGCCCATTTTGTTCTGAGTTTCTCCTTTTTCGATTCTTCTTCCGCCTCGGTAATCTGCTCAAAATCAGGATCGATTTTAGGACGTTGACTTTCGCTAAGTTCAATTCTGGCAAGACGGCTTTCATAGTAAATGGGCACCGTTGCCTCATCTTCAACCGCTCTTATAATGTCGTATTTATCGATGTAATTCCCGAAAACCGCCGGGGTGCTTCTATCCTCGCTCTCGATGGGTGTGCCGGTGAAACCTATAAAAGAGGCCTTCGGCAGGGCATCGTGCAGGTGCCTTGCAAAGCCATCTATGAAATCATACTGGCTTCGATGGGCCTCATCGGCAATTACGACAATGTTCTTTCTATTGGAAAGCAGGGGATAAGCAATTCCGCGTTTCTCGGGCAGAATTTTCTGGATAGTAGTGAAAACAATTCCGCCCACCTCAACTTTGAGCAAGTCTCTAAGATGCGATCGGCTTCCCGCCTGAACCGGGTTTTGTCGAATCAGATCTTTGCAACTGGCAAATGTTCCGAATAGCTGATCGTCAAGATCGTTCCGGTCGCTAATGATTAGCAGGGTTGGATTGCCCATATCGGGATGACGAACCACCTTTCCCGCGTAGAATGCCATGGAGAGACTTTTCCCGCTTCCCTGGGTATGCCAGATAACCCCGATTTTCTTCTTGTCAAAGTGCCTTGTTCCCCTGCCATAGGGAGGTGGGTCTTCTCGTATTTCAAGGGGATTCCGTTCTTTAGGGAGAAGTCCAATCAGTTTTGCCGGATCGCCATCGATTCCACAGGCGGAGAGGGTATAGGCCAGTGCCTTATTCACGGCCCAATACTGATGATACGCCGCGGCCTTTTTAACTGGTTCTGAAGTATTCGCTCCCGCGCCGCGCGTGGAGAGGTTGCTATCGAAGACAATGAAATTGAGAATGTAATCGAGAAAATACCGCCGTTCAAAGAGCCCTCGAACAAGTATTTCCAATTCCGGTGTTTTCTTGGAAGCCACTTCTTTTCCGGAGATTGTTCGCCACGGCATGAAACGATTCCATCCGCTGCTTAGGGTTCCCACTCTGGCCAGAATACCGTCGGAAATAACCAGCAGTTCGTTGGTAGTAAAGAGTGATGGGATATCTTTTTTGTAGGTTTCCAGTTGTTTGAAGGCATGCTTAATAGTGGCGTTCTCATCACCGGGGTTTTTCAGTTCGATAACAACCACAGGTAAACCATTCAGATAGAGAACCACATCGGCACGACGACTCACTTTTAACTGCCTATCGATAACGGTAAGCTGATTCAGCGCCAGCCAGTCATTGTTTTCTATGTTTTCGATATCTATCAGCCAGACTTTAGAGTGTCTCGTTCTACCATACTCATCCCTGTTGGGTACTTCCACATCTATGCCATCCGTTAGGAAACGATGAAATTTTCTATTATTCGTGAGCAAATTCGGGAAGTCTATTGATAAGAGTTGTTTTTCAGCCTCTTCAATGCCGGGGGGAGGAATGCTGGGATTGATTCGAGTTAGCGCGGCGCGGAGTCTTTCTTTTAGTATAACCTCAAACAAGGTTGAACGCTCGGCATTCTGAGTGCCCGGGGCAATGTCTGGACCATGAACAGCTTCCCAGCCCAGTTCCCCGAGCCAGGAAAGACAGGTTTTTTCAAGGGTATTTTCTCTAATGCCGCTCATTGCCTATTCTCCTTTCATGGAATTTCCAATTTCTCATACCTAGGCTGTCTCTGCTTCGATATCTCGAGTTTGCTAGCCGGAACCTTATGCCGCCTTGCGCGTTCCTCGGCGGCAATGGTTTTAGCCACCTTTCGAAATCAGCCCTTGCTATCTTAGCCCCCCTTCTCGATTAGTTTTTCAGCCTCGGGAATTCGTATCTTGCCCGATAGGAGTTTTGGAAGAAGGGTGTCGCGGAGAGCGGACAGGGTTTTATTTGTTCTAGTACAGGATATCAAGCGCTTGCAAATAGTGTCGGTATGATTATTGAAAGCCTCAAGAATACGCTGCTCTGGGACTAAGAAGGGCATCGATTTGAAATCTCGCTTAGTGATTTCAAGAAGCACGCTGCCATTAACCCTTGCCATAATTCTGCCCATATTGCAGCTAGCCCAGCACATAAGAAATAATTCATTCAATGATTTCTGCCTAAGCATGGCGATGATGTTTCGGCTAATTACAACAGGAACAACAGTTATTGCTAGATATCCGATAGATGCTTTTGATGACATCAAAACTGTCCCAGAGGGCAATAAGCCCGAGTTACTTTTTGCTACACCTTTATGCGTGAGCAAGCGCTCTGTGCCGAGCAGCACTTTGCCTGGTAGTGCGGACATATCCTTTGGATTACAAAAGGCATGAGTGCCTCCTAGCCAGAAAGATTCATCTTTGGTGCTAGGGGTTCCGCCTCCGACAATCTCAACCTCTTCACCAACCGTGCTAACCCCCCATCCCTTTGGAATCCAGCCCATCTCTTTGGTGTATTCAAATTCGGCTGGAAAGAGTTTTTGTATTTCTTGTGGCAGTGGTTTATTGATTACTGACTCTCGCGCCTGCTTGTTTTTTATTTTTTCTTTTAGCCATTTTTCTCCCCTGGCCGTTCTTAGTTCTTTTTTTCGCGAATCTGCTTCTTCTTTCGATGAATATTCCTCGAAGTGAACAAGCTTAAGAGGTGTCCAATTCGCGGCTCTATTGCTGCAGTGCTTATCCCAGCATTTTTTTAGCGCATCTGTTTTACCAATGTAAACACTGCCATTATCACATAGTATGGCGTATACAAAGAACATTCCCGGGCGCGGAGATGGCAGGTTGTCTAAGGAGCTACTAACTTCAACTTGACTGCCTAGGCTTCGGCGGATGGAGGCCCTTTTTTCGAACTCTCCAGGGATATTATTCCCGGCGGCAAGGGCATTGTCGATTACCGGATCGAAGTTCACAAACCAGCTTTTGAATAGGGTCCGTGCCATGGCTTCCAGCGTTTCATTTATCCGGTTGTTGAGTTCGATTTTGTCGTCGAAAGACTCGAGAACATGGGCAATGACGCCTTGCTCATATTTTGTAAAGAATGGTATCTGATGCCTACTGACGTAATTCCATTTCGCTCGTGGCATCTTGGTGCCTTCAGAGCCCTGCATGCAAAAATTGACAAATTCTTGCGAGGCCATCCAATAATACAGAAATTTTTGGTCGATTCCATTTTTAGAGCGTACAACCCAGAGATCGGTTGAGCAAATTCCATCGAAGGGAGCGCAGACAACTTTGCGGAAATACGGGCGAAGTTTACCAAAGAGTATGTCTCCCTTTGAGAACTCAGTCTTAGCGCTCGAGACATTGCCGGCGTAACCATAACCGCCTAGGTGCAAGGTGCCCTTCTCAATATGCTCTAAGCCAATGTACCGCGTTTTATTGACACTCTCCGGCTGAACCCTCTTTCGTACTTCAGTAGCACATTCACCAAAGATAAGAGACTTACTCCCCATAACCCAGCGCCTCCAGGTTCTTTCGAATCGCATTATCCAACTCGATGGATTCCCGCATCTGCTCAAAGAGGGTATCGGAAAGCCCCGTCATTTCTTTCTCAAACGGAATACCATCATCGGCAGTAGTCTCGGCGCCCACGTAGCGGCCGGGTGTCAGAATATAGTGATGAGATTTAATGTCTTCCAAGGTGGCCGATTTACAGAAGCCGGGCCTATCCTCATATACACCGTCTTTTTCCTCACCGCGCCATGCGTGATAAACACGGCCAATTTCCTCAATTTCCTTAGCCGAAAGTTCCCGATGGGTTCGATCTATCAAAGAACCCATTTTTCGAGCGTCAATAAAAAGGGTTTCACCCTCGCGTTTTCGGTATCCCCGCTTCTCATCGCCCTTCTTCGAGCGGGTTATAAACCAGAGACAGGCTGGAATCGAGGTGGTGTAAAAGAGCTGAGCCGGCAGCGCTATCATGCAGTCTATCATATCGGCTTCTATCAGTTTACGACGAATTTCACCTTCCCCCGAATTGTTGGCAGACATGGAGCCGTTGGCCAGAACAAAGCCGGCCGTTCCAACCGGTTTTAGGTGGTGAACAAAGTGCTGTATCCATGCATAGTTGGCATTGCCGCCGTCTACATTGATAGTTGAGCCGCCTTTCTGCCTGCGAGCTCCGCCTGCCGGTGGTGTACCGAAGGCCCAGCGCGCATCGCTCTTAACCCTGGAGAATCCCCAATCCTCATCATTGAACGGTGGATTTGCCAGGATGTAATCCGCTTTCAAATCCCTGTGCTTGTCGTTTTGAAAGGAGTCGTCCCATTCGATAGAGGCGTCGATGCCGCGAATGGCCAGATTCATTTTTGCCAGGCGAAAGGTGGTATAGTTGGATTCCTGCCCAAAGATGGAGATTCTCATCTTTGCAGCTCTGTATGCGCCATTTTTACCCGTCCCCCAAGATTTAGGGGCGGGCAGATTCCCATTGGCATGAGCTTCCACGAATTTGACGGCCTGAACAAACATGCCCCCGGAACCACAGCAGGGATCGTAAACTCGGCCGCTGTATGGCTCCAGCATTTCAACCAGTAGTTTAACCACGCACTGAGGCGTATAGAATTCTCCACCACCCTTGCCTTCCTTCTCCGCAAATTTAGCGAGAAAATACTCATACACCCGGCCCAGGATATCCTTCCTTCGGTTCTCCGTATTCCCAAGGCCGATGGTGGCAATCAGATCAATCAGCTCTCCCAAACGGAACTTATCCAATGCGGGCCGGGCATAGTCCTTTGGTAGTACTCCCTTCAGTGTTCTGTTTTCCCGCTCAATGGCGGCCATGGCATCATCGATCAACTGGCCTATCTTCGGATCCTTTGCCTTGCCTTGAAGCAGCCCCCAGCGTGCCTCAGTAGGTACCCAGAAAACATTGTCCGCCAGGTATTCATCGGGGTCTTCAGGATTGGCAAATTCCTCCTTCAGGAGTTCTTCGTGTTTTTCAAGGAAAGAATCAGAGATATATTTCAAGAAGATAAGCCCGAGCACCACGTGCTTGTACTCGGCGGAATCCATTGTGCCGCGCAGCTTGTCTGCCGCCATCCAGAGCTTGTTTTCAAAACCGAGATTTGCGCCGGTGTCCATTACCGCCTCCTTACTAGTCTGAATTCTCGTCTATCCGGCATTGTCCGTCCTCGTTTCCATTCCATCAGCGCCTACTCAGTCCCCAGTTCTGGAATCTCTCATAAACCGCGTGGATTAACTTGCAGTTTTCATTGGGATGCGTTTCTCTTGATTTCACTTATCCAAGCTCCGATTCGAAAACGGGCAGTATATGATTATAACCTGGAAATCCGCCTTTTGTAAGCCCTCGGATTTCAAACAGGCGCGGCAGGGAGCGTTGTAGCATTGGAATTCGTGGGGGTAAACCGAGGGCCTATGTGGATAGAGGGGTTGGGGGAATATCGTATGAATCGCCTATACAACTGGGACGACGGTGCTCACTTCAGCTGCCCAGTATTAAGGTTAAAAACAAGTTCCGGTCCTTCAGATATATTGACGTAGAGAGTGTCTTTAGCTATTGCATGGAAGGTTAGTCCAGAATTTTTGGTATAATTATTACTCCAATCATATCGCCAGACAATCTTCTCAGTGGGCACACCTCATTAATGTGATTCACGATAAGCAGAGGCATCAATGGGTGCTAGTAAGAAATATGATTCTTAACGAACGAAGAGAAGGAAAGGGGAAATCATTGCAGCGCCTCAGGCCGCCGCACTGGCGTGCCTCGGCCCTGTTAGAAACTGGCAGCTAAAGCGATTATGTGCGCCCATCTCATCTCAGGAGCCGCCAGCGCCAGGTTAACAGACACTTTGGCAAAGCCAAAGTGAACTAGAAGGCAGGCTGGGGCCGAGACTCGCAGGCCCCAGTTACTTACTGATAATAACGCGTGTTCTGTGCTACGGATAGCGAAGGGACGGGCCTGGCGGGGGAGTGGGATTATAGCAGTAGGTTTTACTTTCTGGCCTGGAAGGCGGTGCCATATCTGGGGATAACACGAGTGTAAAAGGCTTGTTACAAAGCGTCACGCTCTTTATAAACCACTATTTCTGTTAGAAGCCCGCTCTCAAAACCCCAAATCGCTATAACCGAGACTCCCCAAGGAATCCCTTGATAGTCTCCAATCCATACCTTCAGATTGTAGTCACTCTTTGACGTCTGCCTGCCTTGAGGTCTTCCCGCAACTTTATAAAAAGGGGCGTCTTCTCTAATTTTCCAATCCATTTCCTTCAAAAAATCCCTCACCTCTTCCAAACTCGTCCCCACAGGAGTCTTGATGAGCAACTTTTCCTTGATTTTTTCATTCGAGCGATACAGGAACATCGTGCCAGAGAAAACCAGATACAGAAACCAGGCCAAAAGTCCTGCAAGAATCAACCCTGTGAGAACAAACACCTTCTTACTTCTCCCTATCCGCCGAGGATGTCTAGAGACCACTTTCAGGCTTCTCCTTCGGAATTGGAATAGGATTCTCCTCCGGAATCGGAAGAGGGTTATCGTAGCCGGGAGTATTTGATTTCATATCGGGAGGTTCAACTTCGGCATATCTCAGAACTCCTGATACATAGGAATTGGAATTATATTTTGTATCACCTTCTTTGGGAAAAAGCCAATACTCCGCATCATCTCCGTAATTCTTATCAGCACTGAGTAAAGCGTCGATAACTTCATCTTCATCCCTGCCTTCAAGATCCAGAATAACCGTCTCGACCTTCTTTTTAAATAGGTCTTTTCCTCTATTCAAATCACTGACGAGTTTGCCCTTTTCAGGTTCGGCTCCAAGAGTGAGGAATAGCTTTCCATTTTCATCTTCCTTAAATCTCTCGTCACCCTTATACATCTCCTGGTTCTCAGGAGTGATCCTTATGGAAAGATGATAATTACCAAAGGCCACCGCATGGGCCTGGACAGCCACCTCCATCCCCGTCGGGTCCACATAGATCACTGGGTTGTTACTCACATAGGCGTACCAGTTAGCGGCCTCAATGATGGAGTAGCCGCTCCGATTCGGACTGCTAAGAGCAAAACCCGCTGGGTCCGCGCTCATCCACCTGGAGATAGTAGGCTCGTAGTAGCGTGCTCCGTGGTAGTAGAGTCCAGTCTCCTCATCCAGCTCCTTGGAGGTGAACCTGAAGGGTATGTAGCCGGTCGCGGGGTCTGTCTCCTCTATCCAAACCTCCCCGAATGGCAGGTACTCCACC
>Ga0056129_1000005_pt1 | contig 123995 bp, 111 predicted proteins | sample WorMetLIZISLAND1_FD_71118 | JGI IMG/M metagenome (GOLD analysis project Ga0056129, IMG submission 71118) | Marine gutless worms symbiont microbial communities from Max Planck institute for Marine Microbiology, Germany - Olavius loisae LIZARD... ...
GGGGTAAGCTGCGCCCGGGGCGAGGTTGAGGCTCAGGTATTCAACGAGCATCGCGTTTCTCTGTACAGGGAAGCGAGCTACAAGCCCTACATTATTGCCGCCATGATACTGAGCTCCAAGGTTCTAAAACCCTCCCAGGCACTGGAAAAACTACTGCCGACGGGGCGGCAGAGAATTTGTTAGTCGAGGCTCCGGCGAGCCTGAGGCTCGCCGAGGACCCTAGTAATTCACATAAACCACGCCGCTGCCGCCGGGGTTTCCGTCAATGACTACAGAAGTGCCTGCACCCCCGCCGCCGGTATTTGGAGTGCCGGCGGATCCCCTGCTGTTCACTATGCCTCCTCCTCCTCCGGAGCCGCCAGAGGCATGAATAACACCATATGCTATGCCGGCTCCTCCACCGCCCAGGGTTATAAGCTGTCCATTGTACTTGTTGGTGGAAGTTTTGCCATGTATGCTATCTCCGCTAGCGCCCGTGCCATCGCTTCCCCCGCCACTTCCACCTGGATTTCCTCCCTCGGGAAGCTCTCCATTTCCACCGACGGATCCTCCTCCACCCCCTCCTACCGCGCTAAGATATGAACCAAAACTCGTTGTGCCGCCGGGACCACCCTGTGTTGTGATATAGTCATATACTCGATAACCTCCGTTGCCTCCACCGCCGATAGTTACTGAAATGGTTTCGCCGGGCACGGCCTGAACAGCCTCTTCTATCACCTGGCCTCCTCCTCCCCCTCCTCCTCGGCTAGTACCAAAACAGATGCCGGATCCGCCTCCGCCACCGGCTATAAGCACCTGCAGGGAGACTGTACTGTTGGTGGAGTAGCCACCTGGATCATTGGGTGCCGTCCAGTCCCCATTTGCAGTAATTGTATGGGTTCTAGGCGCCTTGACTATCCAGGTAATCGCCTTCTCAACCCCGGTATCGGACACAACAGTGAAGTTCGCGGTGGCGTCAGCATCCACTACGTCCGCTGTGCCGGTGATTAAACCGGTGGAATCCATCGAGAGTCCCGATGGCAGGCTGCCTGATGGGTCTATCGAAAGACTGCGAGCGCCAACCAATCCAAGCTTAACGTTGATATTCTCTCTCTTGGAGAAGAAGATATCATCAAGCGAACTTAGGTTGTTCAAGTCCAATCCCTGTCCCACGATAATCGAGGGGTCCTCCGCTGCCCTAGCAGAGTCCGTCGCATTCGAGCAGGCGCCGAGCAGTATTCCCAACGCCGCCATAATCCATAATAGTCTCTTCACAATTAACCTCCAAAAATGAATGACCTGCATGAATTATCGCTCTTGGCCAAAGATCAACAAGCGTTTTTTTATCCGCGCAAGTTTTTTTTAGTTTCAGACTCAGTTGGAGCTAGTGCTCTCCCGCGAGGCTGGAATGAATCTCATTGAGAATCGCGTACTATGCATTGCTTCCCTCTTATTTCAACCTCTCTGATTGGGGAAGTCAGTGCTTTGATTGTTGGTTTAGAACCTGTGCCAGTCGGATGCCCTCGAGTACTAAATTCGGATGGATCGCGTCGAAGAGACCCGAGTCCGCGAACAGGCCCGCGAAGCCGCCAGTTGCGATTACAAGCGATGTTTGCCCCTTGGGGAAGCACTCGCCGCGGTATCGCCTTATTATCTCTCGCAGCATGCCGAGATGGCCCCAGTAGAGTCCCGATTGTATGCTTTCGACGGTGGAGCGCCCGCAGGCATTGTCCGGACGTAGGATTTCTACCTTCGGTAGGCGAGCAGTGGCCTTTTCGAGTGCCCCCATCGAAATTCGAAGTCCCGGAGCGATGGCACCACCAAGATACTCTCTCTTTGCCGTTATTGCCTCCACGGTACTCGCCGTGCCGAAATCCACTATGATGAGATTGGTGTTGGGATGGCGGTTTACGGCGCCGATGGCATCCGCAATTCTGTCCGCGCCAACCTCGGCGGGGTTCTTGTATCGGATTTTGAGACCTGTCTTTACCCCGGCCCTGAGTTCGAAGGGTTCGGTATCGAAGTAGTGGATGCAGGAATTTCGCAGCGAGTGGTTTATGTCGGGTACTACCGAGCAGTAGGCAGCGGACTCCACATCCTTCGGATTGTGGCCGTTTTCCCTTATCACGTTTCTGAAGAACAGGCCAAGTTCATCGCTGGATGCGATGCGTTCGGCTATTCGGCGGAAGCGAAACAGGAGCCTATCTCCCTGGAAGAGGCCGCCGAATATCTGCGAATTTCCCACGTCGAGGCAGAGGTTCATCGCCTCTCCCGAGCCAGGAGTTCGTATAGAACCCGGGATAATTCATCCTTGGTTCTTGTTTCCCGTATCGACTTACCTGCCTTCCATATGCCGGCCGGATGATTTCGCGGGCCGATGTCCGGCAGGTTGTTATGCACTATGTAATCGACGGTTTTCCGCTTGGAGAGCATTTTTGCCTCAGAGGCCCCATGATCGTCGATGGCGACGGAGCTTAGCTTGAAGGCAACGATGCAAATCGACCTGTTAAGACTCCATTCTCTGAGCGAATCAAGTATTTTTTCGCTGGGCCGAAGATGGAGCAAAGTCTTATGCCCGCTCGGGATTTTGCCATGCCCGCCTATCGGATAGTCGCGTCCATCGACTTGGATGCGTTCGACGATGTAATCGCTAACCGCGGCGAGGTGAATTATGGCGTCCCAGTGTTTGCCGCTTAGCTGCAAGCGAAGGATATCGCGTAGACTATTATGGCTTTGATAGCGGTGTTCTATTATTTCGGGCGCCATGGGTGAGACGGCGTTTTGGCCGCGAATCAGGCTTACCTTGGCGCCGCGGGAGGCAAAGTAACTCGCCAGGTGGGCGCCGGTACTGCCGGTTGAGAAGTTCGATATTTTGCGAACCGAGTCGATGGGCTCCTCGGTTCCGCCGGAACTGATGATTATTCTCAAAATTCTTCGCTTTCTATCAGGGCGAAGGCCTCCTCGGGTTCAAGCAGGCGCCCATAACCGATGGTTCCGCAGGCGAGGCGGCCCTTGCCGCTGGGCAGTATCCTACAACCCCATTTTTCAAGCGCTTCCAGAGCCTGCCTGATGGCGGGGTGTTCGAGCATGTCGCTATTCATCGCGGGCGATATCCACCAGGGTTTGCGAAAATTGTTGGCTAGAAAAAGAGCTCCCGTGAGGTTGTCGGCAAGGCCGGCTCGGAGGCGCGCTATGCAGTTGGCCGAGGCCGGATAGATGAGTATCAGATGAGCCCAGTCGATAAGGCTTATATGATGCAGCGCCCGACCGCGTTCGAACATGTCGCTTAGCACGCTATTGCCGCTCAAACCCTCTAATGTGGCATCGCCGATAAAGCGCCGGCCGCCCTCGGTGCTGATACACTGAACATTCCAATTGTTCTGTACGGCAAGGGATGTAAGAGCGGCGGTCTTGAAGGCGGAGATGGATCCGCTGCAGATTAACAGTAGATTTCTGCTCTTTTCAGACTTGCTCATTGTCGATTAACCTCACTTCCCCGAGGCGAACGGCGCCCAGTATGCGTCCTTGCCGCTCTTCAACATAGTCCACCTTGAAACCGGCCTTGGTCAGGGCGGCTCTCTTTGCCTCGGGTACGGTTTTTTCACTCAGAATCTGGTGAAATTTGGCCGCCAGCTTACGCTCATCTTTGCCTAGTAGAGTGTTTCTGGAACTCATGGCAAGGCCATCTTTTTCGCGGATTGTAGAACAGGCTATTATTTCGGTGTCGAGAAAAAGTGCCTCGGCCATTCCCTGGATTAGCCTTAGCTGCTGCCAGTCCTTCTCACCAAAATAGGCCCTCGCAGGGTGGACAATATTCAATAGCTTGAGAACCACTGTCAGCACGCCCTCGAAATGTCTGGGGCGATATAGGCCCTCTAAAACCTTGCTCTCCCTGCCTTCGCTAACCTGGTAACGGTACTCATCGGGGTACATGTCATCGACTTCGGGAGCTAAAAGCACATCGGTTTCGAGCGATTCCAGCAGGGATATATCGGCTTCGAGATTTCTTGGATAGTGTTTGAAATCGCCCCCGTCATTGAATTGCGGAGGGTTAACAAAGATACTTACAGCAACTATGTCGTTTTCAACTGTCGCCCGCCTCACCAGGCTCAGGTGTCCGGCATGCAGGGCTCCCATGGTTGGAATGAAGCCGATAGATAGGCTCCCGAGTTCTCTGAAATAACCGCGAGCGCCTTGGATGGTCCTGAAAACTTCCATTATACTTAGCCTGCTTTCTCGGCGGCGAGGCTGGGCAGAGTTCCGCGTTCTTCCATTATTCGTAGCTTTCTTTCTCAAGAGGAAAGGTTTTTCTCGTCACCTCTTCATGGTATCTGTTTAGAGCCTCCCTTATCAGCTCGGCGCCATCGAGAAATCTTCGGACAAACTTGGGGATGAATTGGGTGTTCAGGCCGAGCATGTCCTGCAAAACTATAACCTGGCCGTCAACTCCGGCACCGGCGCCGATACCGATTACGGGAATTGACAATGCGCCGTTAACGCGCTCCGCGAGTTTGCCGGGAACTGCTTCGAGAACTATAGAGAAGCAGCCGGATTCTTCGAGTGAGCGGGCATTATCGAGGAGTTTTATTGAGGCTACTTCCCCCCTGCCCTGAACCCTGTATCCGCCAAAGACATTGATGGACTGTGGAGTGAGTCCAAGATGCCCCATAACCGGTATACCCGATTGGACAATATGGGTGATTAATTCGAGATTGCCCTCAGCACCCTCGAGCTTCACCGCGTTGGCGCCGGCTTGCATTAGGGTGGCGATGTTTCTTACGGCCTCGGGGAGTCCCATTCGAGCCGATAAAAACGGGAGATCTCCTATTATGAGGGTCTCGGGCGCCCCGCGACGCACTGCCGCGATATGGGAGGCCATCATCGAGGTATCGGCTGGAACCGTGCTAGCGTAACCGTGTATAACCATGGCCGCGGAATCGCCTACTAAAATGCAATCCACGTTGCTATCGGCGATAATCCTCGCGCTCCACGCATCATAGGAGGTTACTATAGATATTGGAAGGCCGCTTGCCTTCCTTTTCCGGAAGTCGGGTACGGTCATATTGGGTACCTGTCCTTTTCGGATCTGGTCCGCATCAAGTTTTAGCCGCTCACTATGTCGCTGTTGGCTTCAAAAACCGAATCAGCGCATTCGCGACTTGGCAATGTTAGCATCCACTCCGATTCGAAGTCAACCGAAATGATTGGGTTTACCCACTTGTTTTTTGCTAAATCGTCAGGCTAAATAGTTGAATGCGGGAATGCTGGACCTTTGGCGATTTCATAAATTATGAATTCCTGCTTTCCAAGAATTCATCGAGTCGTGGGGAGTCGTATCGGAACTGGTTTCAGAACTATCGTGGAAATCCTCGCGACGTGCTTCTTGCCTGGACTAGGTTTCATGCCGATAACGCGACGCCTGGGAGAACGGCTGGAAAAATCTATGGAATCTCTATTCTCGGTTTGGCGATTATTGGCTTTATTGGCGGGGGGGGACTGAGCTGGGGTCTCCTAGCCTACGGGGGAGGAACGCCGGTTAATCTTTTTCTCGCCTTGGCTCTGCTCGTTGCCTTTCCGGGCTGCCTGACATTGATTTCTCTCCTGCCGGCCCTGCTACCCCCATCCAAGAGGCGCTATGAGATGCTGGCGCGGAAATTCACCCGGCTTTTCAATTTCGGACTCGGCGCGGCTCGCCGGCTTGGATTTCTTAGCCGTGGCAGATCCGATGCGATAGAAAGTGGAATGGCGGGATTTAAAGGGCATTGGCGGAACTATTCTCCGATTACACGGTGGTATCTCTCTGTTGTCCTGCAGTTTCGCGCGGTTTTTTTCAACCTCGGTATTTTTTTGGCAATTCTGCTTCGAGGTGCCATTCAGGATTTAGCATTTGCCTGGCAAACCAGCCTTCCTCTCGACCCCGTTCATATTCACAGTTTCGCTCAGAGCCTTGCCCGGCCGTGGCGTCATTTGATATCGCCTCCAACCTTGGAACAGGTGGCCGGCAGCCGGCTAATTCTAAAAGAAGGAATTTCCGCCTTGGCAAATGCCGATTTACTCTCTTGGTGGCCTTACATAGTCTGTGCCTCCTTGGCTTACGGCCTGCTGCCAAGATTACTAGTCCTCTTGTATTGTCTGATTCGACGCGCCATTGCGGCCTGCACCCCCAATTTCTTGGACGAGCGGGGCCGCAATTTCATTGCGGCTATGGAATCGCTTAGCCTTGTTCCCGCTATAGGCGGTAAATCGGATTCGGCAGCGGAGCTTGGGCGACTCGAGGCCGTGAAAATTCACATTCTTAGCCCCTCGATTCGCCCGGATCTAAGTGAAACCGAATTTTGGAAGAAGTATCTGCATGAACGATGGCAGGCCGAATTGTGTCAGTTAATACCTGTTGAGCTGGATGATGATTCCGATCGAGATGCGTTTGAGCAGCTTGAGGATTCGCTGAAAGACGGTGAGGCGGTTATGATTGTTTTTGAGGGTTGGCGTCCTTATACGAGCGCGGCGGCCCTCTATGTTGATGCGCTGAGCGAAAGGCTTCCGAAGGGGGTAAGGCTTATCACCGCTTTGGCGGGTCGTCCGAGTGGAGAGGAATTCGAGCAGGATGCCGAAATCCTCACTCAGTGGTCTCGCCTGCTACCCGCTGCCACGATGGCAGAGATATGTGTCACCCGCGTATTGGAGGAGTTCGTATGAGAACTCCGGGAGACGAAGTTCTATCCTTCGCGGTGTTAGGACACCCGAACGAGGGCAAGTCGTCTGTTGTTTCCACGCTAACCGAGCGTGATAATGTGCCCATAAGCACAACGCCGGGGGAAACCGAGTATAACACCGAGTACATAATAGAGATAGATCAGGTGCCGATTCTCCGATTTATCGACACACCCGGTTTCCAAGTGCCGCGCAAAACCCTCAAATGGCTAAGTTCCAGGAGCTTTGGTGAAACAGCCGCCGAAACGGCGGCGGCATATGCGAAGGCTTATGCGGGTAAGAGGGCCTTCGCTCATGATGAACGCATTCTAAGCGCGGTGGGAGGCGCTGATGGACTCCTCTATGTGATAGATGCCGCAAAACCACTTGGCCCTGACGATCTCGCTGAGATGGAAATTTTGAGGTTATTGGGGAAGGCTCGCATGGCTGTTATCAATAGCAAGGGGGAAGACCTGGCTTACATCGAGAAGTGGCGAGGAGAGTTGAATCGCCACTTCAATTCGGTTCGACGCTTCGACGCGAAACGGGCAACTTTTGACGAGCGTATCAACCTGCTAAGAACCCTTGGCATTAGCTATCAGAGCTGGGAGAAAAAACTGGATGGAGTTATAGGGATATTGAATCGGGATTGGACAGCTAGGTTGCGACGAACGGCCGAAATTGTTTGCGAGCTTCTAAAGAACTGCTATACAAAGCAAATCAGAATTCCAATCGAGACCGAAGAAGTCCTACCGCCCCGGGGAGGGGCGCGGGAATGGCCGCGAGGGACGAACCGTGCCGGTACTGCCGTGAGCGAGAATGAGCGAGGGGAAACGCACTATAAGGAATGGTTGCGACTTGCGGAGAGAGATGCCTTGAAGGAAATCAGGGATATCTTCAGGCACCGGCAGTTAAAACTGACTTTGGATGAATCCGAACTTGGCATTGGCGATCTCTTTTCAAAGGAAACTTGGAAGGTGCTTGGGCTGAGTCGAATCCAGTTAGGTATGGCGACGGCTCTGGCGGGTGCCCTTGGCGGCGCATTCCTGGATTTAACGATTGGAGAAGTATCCTTGGGCGCATTTATGGTGGGTGGCGCTCTACTGGGAGGAATTGGGGGATTGGCCGGCGGCCGTTCTCTATCTCGTGTCAAGATTCGGGCCCTGGGTAGGCGGCTGGGGCGCAGTTTTATTGAGATTGGACCTCCAAAGACTGTCCAGCTCGCCTTCGTTCTAATCGATAGATCGCTCCTGTATGTAGACATACTCAGCCATCTTGCCCATGCACGGCGTGAGAGCATCGACATTGCCGCCGCAGCCGGCAGGCTCAGGGTTACTCGCGAATGGGATGCGAGCGCTCGGAATTTGGTATCTCGCTTTGTGAGTAAGCTGACAAAGGACAAAGCATACCTTGCTGAGCAGGAAGCTCTTCGAGAGGTTCTGTTCGATATTTTCTCTTTCGGCGAAAGGAAAGAGGCGAATCAGCTCTGATACTTGGTTTTTTCCTCTCGGAAAATCATTAACGCCGCCATCATGCGAGAGTAACCCGCCGTGGTTGCAGCTTGTAGAATTGTATGTTCAACTTCATCGAGCGTGCAGGAAGCGGTTATAGCTTTTTCTATTTGGGAACGAAGCGCATAGTCGTACTGACTTGCCGCCGCGATTCCAACTTTGATAAGTGCGCAGGTTTTCGAATCCAGGGGCCCTACATCGCTCCCGAGAGACTGGCCAAATAATTCATAGGCATTCCACGCCTTCGAATACTTCTCTCGAAAGTACTTCCAGTTTTCCTTACGTGCTTCCATTCAAATCTCCTTAGTCTATCCCAATACTTCTTCCCGTGCTGAAATGCCGCGACCAATAGGCCGTGGCATTGAGCAAAAAGCGTTACCAAAGCAGCGGCGGATTACTCCATCAGGCTCTTGAAAAATTCCATATCCCTATTCACCACCTCGGAGCGGTTATTGGATAAATTGTGATCGTCCCCGGGGTACTCATAAAAGGTGTAACTAAGCCCCGCCTTATCGAAGACCTCGCGGAGCTCGGTACTCCACTCGAAAGGAACACTTTCATCCTGGGTTCCATGGTGGAGCAGAATTGGAATGTCGACTGAGTCGAGATAATCGTTGGGAGTAAGCATGTCATATTCGTCCGGAGTATACAGGGCATCGAGTTCGCTCTGAAATTTTTCGATCTCTTCAGGGCGATCCTTTCGAATGAAGTATAGCATATTCTCCGGAAATCGCTTACTTACCGGCGCCCACAGAGTCGCGCCTCGAAGTGTCTTATTGACGGTAAGGATGCGCAGGGTTATCTCCCCACCCATAGAATGGCCATAGAGAAAAACCGTGCTGGGATCCGCATCCGGTACGCTCTCGATTTGACTTATAAGATTCAAGACATCGATTGAATAGTCTATCGTAGCGGTGGGGCCTTCGCTGGTACCCCCCGAGCGACCATGACCCCGATAATCCGGCTTAAGTACCAAGAAACCACTCTTGGCATAGACTTGAGTTACGGAACGGTAATGACGGCGATTGTCTGAAGTTAAATAAACCTCCGGAGGGATATAACCGTGCGCAATAATGATTACGGGCCAGCCATTTGGGGGAGGAGTGCCGGCCGGCTTTTCCAGCAGGCCATAGATGGTATGTCCATCGGAATTGTAGGTAAATTCCCAGGCATCTAGCCCTTCAACCGATGTTATTGCATTTAGCAATTCAATTTCCAATTCCGGGAAAACACGATCCCTAAGGCCCTCGATGCTCAGGGGATCGGGGGCTTCCAGAGGTTTACTTTCAGTAGTCTCCAGCTCCTCAGGAGAGGGTGCGCCCGTTCGATGTTGTTCCTCCTTACGATTGCAAGCGCTAAGAAGCAAAAAGCATGAGAGCAGAAGTCCACTTATATGCATAGAATCATCTCATTATTTCGATGGTGCCGGTAATCTCACTCAGTTCGTCTTTTTTGAATGATTTCATCTGTGCATCGGTTTTGAAATATACGTTGCCCACCACCTTGGCATCGACAAGTTCGAAGTCCATCGCATCTACAGCCACATCTCCGATAAAAGAACCGCCCTGAATGCGGGTATGCTTACTCCGTACAACCAGTTTGTCGGCTGTAAGGTTGAACCTGTTGGTAATGTTGCGGTTCTCATCTTGGGTGTAAAGAGCTATTTTGCGATATGGCTTGCCGGGAAACTCTCCCTCGACAACTATATCGCCTTTCACAGTGGCATCGTTCAGCAGCGCAACCATCCATGTTCCGTCGCTTCCCAAAGCCTTAACTACAGCATCACCATCCTTTACTATAGACGCTGTCGTAACCGAATCCGCTTCCATCGTTTCTTCTTTGCCCTTGGCGAATAATGAAAAGGCCAAGAGAAGCATCAATACGAATAAAACACACTTTTTCATTTTGTCCTCCTTAAATAGCTTGATATTAAACCTAGGAACCATTCATGTACATCACCGCGAGGAGGGAACCTAATCAGAAATTCGCCATCTCGCCTGCTTAGGGCTAATCTGGGCCGCTGATAAATTTTCGATACTGCTCAGCGTTCATGTGCGAATCCAGCTCCTTCGCATCGGATATTTGAATGCTGTAAATAAAGTTGCCAAGTGGATCGCTGTTGATGCGTTCCGGCTCCTCTTTTAGGTCTTCATTCACATCCACGATGATTCCGGAAAGTGGGGCAATAAGTCCCTGCGCCACCTTTGTTGATTCGATATTCAGAATTTCATCGCCCTTCGACACCTTATCGCCCGGCTCCAGCATCTCTACGAATACAATCTCACCCAGGGCATCTCGGGCATACTCGCTTAGCCCAATGTATGCCACTCTGTCTATCACTTGGAGCCATTCATGATTTTCGGTGTATATCAGATCCTCGGGGATATCCACGACACTCACTATATCCCGATTCGAGTATATGACGGAAGATAGAATCGCGTGGATTCTCACGAATTTATTCTTCATATATCCCTTATCGCTACCTCAGCATCCAGCGCGGTCCTATCCATGCCGCTAAATCATTGACATGATGGCTCGATGATGCTTAGCTAAACCGGAATGGGGAGGATAGAATGAGCGAGAGCAAGCGCTGGACGGAGCGACAGAACTCTACCTGGAGAACCAGGGTTGGTCTGGCCGAGATGCTCAAGGGTGGAGTGATTATGGATGTGGTTACTCCGGCACAGGCGGAAATTGCGGAGGAAGCAGGCGCGGTTGCGGTAATGGCCCTCGAACGGGTACCAGCCGATATTCGCGCTGATGGCGGCGTGGCTCGAATGTCGGATCCTCTAATGATTAAAAAAATTCAAGAAGCAGTGAGTATTCCCGTGATGGCCAAGTGTCGGATAGGACATTTCATGGAGGCTCGCATTCTGGAATCACTGAGCGTGGATTTCATCGACGAAAGTGAAGTTCTCACTCCGGCCGACGATCAAAATCACGTGAATAAGCATCTTTTCAAGGTGCCATTTGTCTGTGGTTGCCGCAATCTTGGCGAGGCCCTGCGCCGTATTGGAGAGGGCGCGGCAATGATTCGCACGAAGGGTGAGGCTGGTACCGGCGATGTAATGGAGGCAGTGCGGCATATGCGCGCCCTGATGAATGGAATTCGCGCCCTAACCGCGATGCCGAAGGAACAATTGATGAATGCGGCCAAGGATATGGGCGCGCCTTTCGATTTGGTGGAAGATGTGTCCGTTTTGGGCCGCCTGCCGGTTCCGAATTTTTCCGCCGGTGGCATTGCAACCCCGGCCGACGCGGCCTTGATGATGCAGCTTGGAGCCGAATCGGTTTTTGTTGGATCCGGAATTTTCAAATCCGGCGAACCGGCACGCCGCGCCAAGGCCATTGTTGAGGCGGTAAGCCACTATGACGATGCGAAAAAATTGGCCGAAATCTCCGAAAATCTCGGAAAGGCGATGGTTGGGATTGATTGTGACGATCTTGCCGATAGGGAGAGACTAGCGAATAGAGGCTGGTAGCTAATGAAAACCATCGGCGTACTTGCCCTCCAAGGTGCCTTTGTTAAGCATATTCGGGTTCTCGAGGAAATTGGCGCGAAGGCCGTCCAGGTACGGAATAAGGGAAACCTGGAGGATATTGACGGTTTGATTATTCCAGGCGGGGAGAGCACGACTATCAGCAAGATGCTGCTTCGCTGGTTCCTTATGGAACCAATCATGAATCATATCAGGAATGGCTTGCCTGTATTCGGTACCTGCGCCGGACTCATACTCCTAGCCGATGAACTAGTTGACTGGAACCACCTTCCCAGAATCGGTGGCCTGGGCCTAACGGTAACCAGAAATGCCTACGGCAGGCAAATTGACAGCTTCGAGACACAGCTCGAAATAGTTATCCCGGACGGACCTGTGCTCTCCCCCTTTACCGGTGTTTTTATTAGGGCGCCGAGGATTGAAACTAATGGGCTTGGCGCGGAAGTTGAGATTTTGAGTTCGTTCGAAGGATTCCCGGTTTTAGTTAGGCAAAAAAACATCCTGGCGGCATCGTTTCATCCGGAACTGAGCGGTGATTCTCGCCTTCATCGCTGGTTCCTGGAATGCATGGTGGGAAGAGGCACTTAGGGATAGGGGCATCTATCCCGGATTCTGCTAAGAGGACAGGCAGCGGATTTACTACTCTTTGAACTGCACTCTATTAGAGAACTTATGAGATTCCTTTTTGCTGAGGCCGTCATTATGGAGACAGTTCCATCGGACTCTATGGAAGCGATTTTCGCTGTAGGCGCTGTAGGAACTCGGCAACCATGGATTATACTGATGTCGACAACGGGCCTGGAAATTCCCGATTGTAGGAGGAGATATGCGAACTATTATTCAAGGTGGGACTATTGTTGGAGCGGGCGACACTGTTACCGCCGATGTTCTGATAGAGGACGAGAAAATCGCGGCCATTGGCAAATTGAGCAATCAAAGGCGAATGAATGATCAGATTATTGATGCCGGTGGACTTCTTGTAATGCCCGGTGGGATCGATCCTCACACTCATCTGGATATGCCCTTCGGTGGCACGAGATCTTCCGACGATTTCTTTACCGGACACAGGGCAGCCGCCTTTGGCGGCACTACTACTCACATTGATTTCGCTATTCAGACAAGGGGTGAGAGTTTGATCGATGGCATAAGGACTTGGAAGGCGAAGGCAGAGGGTAAGGCAGTTATAGATTATTCCTTTCACATCTCCGTTGTCGATCCCACGGATGAGACGATTGCCGAAATACCCAACCTGAATAGGGAGGGAGTTTCGAGCATAAAGGTGTTCTTGGCTTATAAGAACCTATTCCAGATGGACGACACGGCATTTCTCAAAATTCTAGGGGTTGCCGGTGGGGCGGGAATACTCACCTTGGTTCATGCTGAGAATGGCGATGCGATCGCCCTGATTAGCGAGAGATTACTGGCCGAGGGGAAAAACGATATGAAGTATCACAACATAGCCCATTCAGCGGTGATAGAAGCCGAGGCCACGAGCAGAGCCGTGGATTTTGTGGAGATAACGAGGTCTCCCCTCTACATTGTCCATGTGGCTTCGGGACAGGGCTTGCAGGCAATACGTCGTGGACGCTTGAGGGGTCTACCTGTAATGGCCGAAACCTGTTCTCAATATCTTACTCTAACCGATAAGGCCATAGAAACCGATAGTTTCGAAGGCGCGAAGTACATCTGCTCGCCACCGGCTAAGTCGGCTTGGGACCAGGGTATTATCTACGAATGCCTTGCCGATGGAACGATACAAACGGTTGCCACGGATCATTGTCCTTTCTGGTTCGACGGAACCCGGGAGGGTAGATTCGCGGGCAAGGAACTTGGGAAATCATCTTGGGCCAAGGTTCCCAACGGCGTACCCGGCATAGAGGACCGCTTTGCGGTACTATGGCACGTAGGGGTTAATGGTGGTTTTATCAGCCCGGAGCGTTTTGTGGCCCTAGTTTCCACCAATGCCGCTAAGATTTTTGGTTTATACCCGAGGAAGGGCACTGTCTCTGTTGGCTCTGACGCCGACATAGTACTTTTCGATCCGAAGAAAAGGCACAAAATCAGCGCCGATACCCATCACATGAACGTTGATTACAACGTTTATGAGGGATTGGAGGTAAGCGGCTGGCCGGTTCGGGTGCTTGTTCGGGGTCGGACGCTTGTGGAAGACGGCAAGTGGCTGGGAGAGGCGAACTTCGGCAAGTTCATACCCAGGCCAAGCATGGGGATAGTGCTTTAAACTGGCACTGAAGTAAGATTCGAGTAACGACTATGGATGATGGACATTGGAATGCCCAACTGGACAATCTGCGCATTGATGCAGCTAGACTGCGGGAGAGTATCGAGGTTTCGGCTGATATCGGTGCCACGGAGAATAATGGAGTCCAGCGCTGCGCGGCAACGGATGAAGATAAGAGGATGCGTGATGTACTCGCTAAGTGGCTTGGGGAACTCGAGTGTGAGCTGAGAATCGACGAGATGGGCAATATGTTTGCCATTCGTCCAGGTAGAAATCGGAAACTCGGCGCGGTTATGGCCGGTTCCCATCTGGATACGCAGAGGCCGGGCGGCCGTTTCGATGGCATCCTCGGTGTTTTGGGGGCTCTCGAGGTAATGCGAAGTATAAACGATGCCGGTATCGAGCTTGAGAGAGATTTTGTCGTGGTTAACTGGACAAATGAGGAAGGGGGATGGTTCGCTCCTGCCTGCATGGGTTCAGGAGTTTGGGCAGGGAGTATCGCCAAGGAATGGGCCTATGAGAGGAAGGATCGCGATGGGAAAACGGTTTTTGGCAGAGAGTTGGCTCGCATCGGCTACATGGGAGATTTTCCGTGCGACCACGGGAAGTGGAACATCGAGGCTGCCTACGAGCTGCACATCGAACAGGGACCGATTCTTTGGAAGGTAAAGAAGCAGATAGGCGCACCCGAGGGAATAGTCTGCCTGCACTGGTACGATGTTTACTTGGAGGGCACTGCCAATCAGGTTGGCCCCACCCCGATGGAAGGCAGGAACGACGCTCTCCTGGCCTTTAGCGAGATGTGCCAAACGGTTAACAAGGTGGCTCATCAGATGGGCGACATGGTTGCAACTGTAGGAGAGATACAAAACTACCCCAATAGCCGCAACATTATTCCCTGCAGGGTGTATTTCACCGTGGATATTAGAAGTTGGAACGATAGCCACGCGCTTAGAGCCTGGCGGTTAATGAGGAGGGAATTTGAAATTGTTGCCGAACGTAGAGGATGTCGAATTCGAAGTGAAGAATTCTGGAAAGTGAGGCGTGCCTCTTTCGATAAGCGATTGGTGGAACTGGTGCTGGAATCCGCCGAGGAACTTGGCATTAGCAACCTTCGCATGGTATCCGGTGCCGGACATGATATGAGCGAGATTAGTAAAGTTGCCCGGGGTGCGATGATATTCGTTCCGAGCATTGACGGGCGGAGTCATGTCGAGGCCGAGAATACAGCATGGGATGATTGCGCTCGAGGCACTAACGTTCTACTTCGCTGCATTCTCAAAACCAGCCGGCAGAAATCTCGCTCCTAGCCTGCGACATTCGACTCATTCGCGGCTTTGGAAACTCTTACCCTATTCAGATTTGCTCTAGCATTTCCGCGGCCGACATACCTATTTCGTTTCGGGGGCCTAATTCAATTGCCTTTCTCAAACTTGCCTTGCTGCCTTCCCCATCACCTAGTTCGGCTAGACTATAAGCCGACAGCAGCCATGCCGCCTGAGTTGCGGCATTATTGCCTGGATTCGTGAGCAGGTAATTTGTGAGCGTTTTGTTGGCCTGATCATATTCCATGCTTTCGATGTACATAGTCGCCATTATAACCGAGTATTCGCCAAGGAAGTGGTCGTCCTCAGTAGGCTCTACAGTAATCAGAATGCTTCGAGCTACTTTGGGACTGCCAAGAATCTGCTCGGTAATACCATGACGGAAAACGCACTCCCGCTGAATGGTTCCCGATTCCCACAATGAGCCCTTTTTAAAAGCCTCCCTGGCACCAAGGAAATCCTCGGCTTCCATCAGTGCGAGCCCGTCCTCGAGATAATTCGCGGATTCATCCTCCCAAGTGATGAAATTGTCGGAATCGAGCTCCGCTGCACGGACCGCCGCCGCGGTATTATGTGTATTATCGGAGCGTCTTATAATCAGAGCCGAAAATCTGGAGCCGATTACCCGGCGAATATTGACCCTTTCTATGCTAATCCCAATAAGCTCGGAACTGCTATAAATGCCTGCTTTCGTGAGTGTCACTCTCTTGAGGCCGTCGGTAAATTCCGCAAAGCCATTGTTGGATAAACGAATGGTGCAATCCGTCGGAATGGTATCTCCAATGCCTAGTTGCTGCCACTCGCCCTGTTTTTCGCGACATTCAAGTCTACCCTCTAGGAACCCTACCTTGAAATCTACCGCGTTCAGGGATATGGCCGTGCAAACAAGCATAATCACAAGAATTCTTTGCCGTTTCATAGTCCTAGTGTACACCAATATTGGACAAAGTACAAAATTAATAAAAAAACCGCCGAAAATCTATTGGAGATGCTTCGGCGGTCCACGCATAATTATTCACTTTTTACGGTGATAGACTGACTCGACTCGGCTGACTTATTCAGGGTTACCGAGATAACTCCGTTTTTGACAACGGCCTCGACTCGGTTTTTATCAACCTTCTCGGGAAGTACAAAGCTTCGCTTCATATTGCCCTCTCTCCTCTCCCGATAATGCCAGGTAGTGTCTTCGCTCTTTTTCTCGACATCTTCGAGAATTCTTGCTTCGATTATCAGAAGATTTCCTTCAACCCTCACGTCCACATTATCTGCCGCGAATCCGGGAAGATTGCCTGTAATCACGTAGGAATCCTTTGTTTCCGCGACATCGACATCGAAGCCAACTTGAGTGAGGTTGGCACCGTGAAATCGATTGAAGAAGCGATCCATCTCGTCAAATAATCCAAGTGGAGTCCTGGTAGTTAAGTATTTCATAATAACCTCCTTGTCGAATCAATTCGACATGAGTATATCAGCAATTTACATGCCAATAATTCAGACTTGCAGGCGATTTTAAAATAAAATATTACTATACAAGGAATTAGAAAATAGCTAAAGACTTTGTGTTAAACTAGACTCATATGGTTAAACCCTGGCGATTAGCGGGAAACACGAATTGTTGGGTCGATATGAGGCAGCATGCCGAGTGGAGAGGCAATGTGGGTCGAAAAATACCCAACTCCCATCAATCGTGTCGGAAAATGTGTTTCATAGCAGTCCCTGGGAAGGCGAGGCTCTCTGAACCGAGCGGCAAGGTGGCTTTATTGGTTCGGTTTGAGCAATCCGGCTTGGGAAGGCGGAAGAGCGTTCTGGAGCCGATCAATTAGCGTCGCGGGCGAAGGCCTTCGAGAATATGCCGAAGAGATCCTGCACATTGGCATTGTTTTCGTTCACGTGGCCGATTTCGCGGATTTTTTTTGAGCGGTAACGAACAAGCTGATCGGGCGACTTGGCCATGAGGTTTTTTAAATCTTTCATTATCGTGTGCTTGATTTTATTGGCGCTGAACTCGGGGTCTTTATGTGCGCCGCCGGGGGCCTCGGGAATGATACCGTGTATTATGCCAAAGGCATTTACATCCTGGGCGCTTACCTTCATTATTTCGGCCGCTTCCTTGGCGCGCTCGGCATCGCGAAGAAGTATCGAGGCAAAACCCTCGGGGCTGATAACCGAGTAAATCGAATTCTCCAGCATATAAAATTTGTCGCCAACACCGATGCCGAGCGCGCCGCCTGAACCGCCTTCGCCAATTATGAAGCAGATTATCGGAGTACGCAGCACGCTGAATTCCTTGAGATTAACAGCGATTGCCTCGCCTATACCGCGTTCTTCGGAGTGAATGCCGGGATAGGCCCCGGCGGTGTCGATGAAGGTTACCACCGGACGGCGGAATTTTTCCGCCTGCTTGGCCAAACGCAGCGCCTTGCGATAACCCTCGGGATAGGCCCAACCGTAATTTCGGGCAATATTCTCCTTCATATTATGTCCCCGCTGGTGACCGATGAAGGTGATGGGTTTGCCTTCGATAGTTCCTATCCCGCCAATAATGGCTGGATCGTCGCCAAAATGCCTATCGCCGTGAAGCTCTATGAATTCCTCGCAGATTAGGCCAATATAATCCAGTGTATTGGGCCTATCTATACGCCTGGCCAATTGAACCTTATCCCAGGTTTCATTTGCTCTAGACGTGTATTTGGATTTCAGGCCGTCCAGCTCGCGAGAAATATCGATATTCTCCTTCTTCGCGAGCGTCTTTATTTCTTCAATTTTGTTCTGTATTGCCGATTCATCCATTTAAGTCTCTCCGCATTATGCGCTTACCTGATGGGTTTGCAGCAGGAAGCTCAGTGTTTTTTTCAATCTTTTTCTTGGAACAATCGTATCTACAAATCCCTTTTCCTGCTGGAACTCCGAGCGCTGGAATTCCTTTGGAAGCTTCTCTTTCAATGTTCCCTCTATAACTCGTTGGCCCGCAAAGCCTATCAATGCGCCGGGCTCCGCGATAATCACGTCTCCCAGCATGGCGAAACTCGCGGTAACCCCGCCTGTTGTGGGATGGGTTAGTACAATGAAAAGCGGTATGCCGAGCTCGCTTAACAAGGCAGCCGCATTCGAGGTTTTCGCCATTTGCATCAGGGAGAAGATGCCTTCCTGCATACGGGCGCCTCCCGAGGAGGTTATCAGAACTACAGGGATGCCATCTTCGGCGCCTCCCAGTATCGCACGGGTTATTTTTTCGCCAACCACGGAGCCCATGCTACCGCCTAGAAACTGAAACGACATAACACCGAGGACTGCCTCGTAACCCTCGATGGTTCCAATGCCTGTAACGACAGCGTCGTTTAGGCCCGCCTTTCCTCGAGCCTGATCGAGCTTCTCCTCGTATCCATGTATCTCGATCGGGTTTTGGCTGGTGAGATCTCGCGAAAATTCGGTGAAGCTACCCTCATCCACCAGAGTGCCGATGCGATCGTAGGGATGCATGGGCATATGGAAGCCGCATTCGGGGCAAACCTGGAAATTGTTGATTAGACTGCTTCGCTCGATTTCACTGTTACATTCCCGGCAGAGTTCATCCGTAAGTCGGGAGAAGGCCTTGGGCAATTGACTCTGGTTTTTTTTCCTTTTACTACTGATACTGAATTCCGGCACTGTAGACTACTCCATACATCTATCTTCATGCGAGTCGGTAAAAAACTAATCCGCCTCGATCAGTTTCTCGTAGAGTTCGCTTCCAAAGTGACCACTGCGAAACTGGGGCGACTCAAGCAGGGTAAGCTGCTCCGCCATGTTTGTCTTGATTCCCTCGATTCTGGTTTCCCGCAGAGCTCTGGACATACGGGCAAGTCCCAGCTTCCTATCGGGAGCCCATACAAGAATTTTTGCTATCAATGCATCGTAGTGGGGGGAAACCTTGTAGCCTGGATACAGGAAGCTGTCAGTTCTTACAAAGGGTCCTCCAGGCGGAATGAATTTGCTAATCGTTCCAGGCGTCAGCGCGTTTATTCGCGCTTCGAGAGCGTAACCGTTTATAACTATGGATTCCTGGGAAATATCCATCTTGCCTTCGCTACAGGCCAAAATCTGTTCCCTGATTATGTCCACACCTGTTATCAATTCGGTAACCGGGTGCTCCACTTGAATCCGTGTATTCACTTCCATAAAATAGTGATAATCGCCTTCCACGAGAAATTCAACGGTTGCAGCGCCCGCGTAGTTCAGTTTCTTGAAGAGGCGGAGAACATCATTTCGCATGGCCTCACGAAGTCTGTCGCTGACAGCCGAGGAGGGACTCTCCTCCAGCAGCTTCTGATACTTTCTCTGCACCGTGCAATCTCGCTCTCCGAGGTAAATTATCTCGTCTTTGCCATTCGACAGCACTTGGATTTCGACATGTCGGGGGCTTTCGAGATAACGCTCGAGGAATATTGTCCCGTCGGAGAAAAAGCTGAGAGCCTCGGCGGAAGCAATTCGAATGCTTTCTTCCAATTCCACCTGATTTCGGATTATTCTCATACCCCTGCCTCCCCCTCCGGCAGCGGCCTTGACTATCAGGGGTGTGCCAATTTTCGTGGCGACTTCGATTGCCTCATTTATGTTTTCGATTGGCCCATCGCTACCGGGTGTAACGGGAAGGCCTGCAGAGCGGGCTATTTCACGGGCTTGAATCTTATCGCCCAAGAGCTTGATAGTGCTCGGTTCGGCTCCGATGAATATCAGGCCGGATTCCTTCACGGAAGCCGCGAATTCCGCATTCTCGGAGAGAAAACCAACACCGGGATGGATGGCGTCGCAGTTGGTTGACATGGCGGCGGTTAACAGGGCGTTTTGATTCAGATAGCTCTGCGCCGAGGGAGGCGGCCCGATGCAAACAGCCTGATCGGCCATTTTTACATGAAGGGCATCCGCATCCGCTTGGGAAAAAACGGCCACGGATCGCAGTCCCATTTCCTGACAGGTTCGGATTATCCTAACGGCTATTTCGCCTCTATTTGCAATCATCAGGGAACGAATCACGTCCTGCGCACCTCGAAGAGCGGCGCTCCGTATTCAACCATCTGGCCATTCTCCGCTAGTACCCGAACAATTTCACAGGCAAATTCAGCCTCGAGCTTGTTCATTATCTTCATGGCCTCGATAATGCATATGGAATCACCAGTGCTAATTACGGAACCCTCCTCCACGAAGGGTGGAGAATCCGGCCCGGGCGATCTGTAGAAAGAACCCACGATTGGCGCGGTGATAATCTCGTTGCCGTCCTCATCAGCGATGCCTTCGGAATCAGGCGCCGCCGCGGACTCGGAACCGATAGCCGCCCCCGGACTCGCGGATGAATGGATAGGTGCGGCCGTGCTCTGATTGGCTACCGGCATCAGATTCGTCCTATCGTTTTCAAGAGAAATCTTGAACCCCTCGGTTTCCAGTATAAGGGCTCCCAACTTGCACTCCTTGAATTTCTCCATCAGTTCAAAAATCTGTTTCTGATTCATGAGCTCGCTTTCCCTTCTAAAGTATGTGCTATGGATAGTAGTTAATTCCGTGATTCGGTGTCAATATTGACAAAATTCGTTAATATGTAAATAATCCATTTCCGGAGTACTGATGACAGCAGGAATCGTATCCGTGGGGAGTTATATACCCCCTCGGAGAGTAAGCAACGACGAGCTTTCCAAAATTCTCGATACCTCTGATGAATGGATACGTTCCCATACCGGAATTCGCAGCAGACATATTGCCTCCGATGAGGAGACTTGCTCATACATGGCAACTCAGGCGGCTAGAATGGCGATGGAAAATGCCAACGTAAGCGAAAAAGAACTGGATTTTATCATCGTTGCCACTATTTCGCCGGACTATCGTGATTTTCCGGCAACAGCAAATCTGGTGCAAAACGAACTCGGAGCCGGAAATATCTGCTCGTTTGATATCAAAGCCGCATGTACCGGATTCACCTATGGCCTTGCATTGGGGCGTTCCCTGATTTTAAGTAGCACTGTAAAAACAGGATTGGTTATCGGTGTGGAGAAACTCTCCGCGATAACAGATTGGAAGAATCGGAGCACCGCGGTACTGTTCGGAGACGGAGCTGGGGCGGTAATCCTGAGAAGAGGAAATGGAGGCGAGGACATCGTGGACAGCATAATGCGAACCGATGGAAGCGGCGCTAATGCCCTTTACATGCCGACTGGAGGTACTTCCACACCCTTCAAACCGGGTGAAACCACGGAATCGGAACTCTGCATAAGCATGGATGGACAGCGCGTGTATAACTTCGCGGTAAAGGTAAATGTGGAGATAGTGGGGGAGTTGATGACTCGAAATTCGCTCACGAGCGCTGACATTGATTACATCGTTCCTCACCAGGCGAACTATCGAATAATTCTTGCCGCATCAAAGCGGGCAAATATTCCACTCCAAAAGTATTATTTGAACATGGACGAGTATGCGAACACATCCTCCGCCTCGATACCAATCGCCCTGGCGGAAATGGATAGCAAGGGACTGTTGAAAAAGGGTATGAGAGTAATCACTGTCGGTTTTGGGGGCGGACTGACTTACGGAGGAAACTACATAGTATGGTAGCTAAGCTGTGTATCGCTCTTGGGGGCGAATTCAATCTCGAAGTTCATTGTGCGGGAGTGACGAATCATGTTACTTGAAGGGAAAAAGGTTCTCGTGACCGGTGGAGCACGGGGTATTGGCAAAGAGATTATTGTGAAGTGTCTAAGTGAGGGAGCATCGGTTCATTACTGCGATTTCAACGAGGGTCCATTCAAGGCTGAAATGGAGAAAGCGGGGCGAGGACCGGTGGTATTTCATGCCGCGGATATCACGGTTGAGGAAGATGCGCGGGCATTGGTTAAGGCGGTTTGCACGGATGGCAAGCTGGATGTTGTTGTAAACAACGCTGGCATCACGCGTGATGGGATGGTTTTCCGCATGCCGCTGGAGCAGTGGGAATCGGTGATAAAGGTGAATTTAACCGGCGCCTTCCTCGTGGCTCGTGAGGCATCGGCCTTTATGGCCTTGAGACAGAAATCGGGTAGTATCATCAATATGGTTTCGATTGTGGGGCAGATTGGCAACGCGGGTCAAACCAACTATTCGGCTTCCAAGGCCGGTCTGATCGGCTTCACCAAGAGCCTGGCTAGGGAAACGGCTAAAAGGAACGTTAGGGTGAATGCTGTTGCGCCGGGCTTCATTACCACCGCGATGACAGACAAACTGAGCGACGAGGTTAAGGCCGAATATGCCAAGGCCATTCCCCTGGGAAGAATGGGAGAGGCCGAGGACGTTGCCAATACGGTGCTCTACCTGGCAAGCGATTTATCTTCCTATGTTACGGGACAGGTAATCAGGGTGGATGGCGGATTGGTGATGTAATGGAGAGAAAACGAGTTGTAGTAACCGGACTTGGAACGGTTAATCCACTGGGACATGATGTTGAGAACACCTGGGAGGCGCTAAGCGCCGGGAAGAGCGGTATTGATACCATCAAGGCATTCGATACCGAGGAATACGCCTGTAAAATCGCCGGTGAGGTGAAGGATTTCGATCCGGCGCTTTGGATTGATAAAAAGGAGTTGCGAAAGCTCGGTCGTTTTTCGCAGTTTGCGCTAGTGGGAGCGGCGCAGGCCTTAGAAGATGCGGGCCTGAGTAAGAGTGGCGCGAATCCGGAGCGGGTGGGTGTAATTCTGGGGAATGGAATTGGCGGCTTCGAGGTGGCCGAATCAGGTGTGCGACAGTTGATGTCCCAGGGGCCTAGAGGGGTCTCTCCGATGACTATCCCGAAGTTAATCATAAATGAGGGCGCCGCTAATATTGCGATACGCTATGGCTTTTATGGGCCTTGCTATGCGGTGGTAACCGCCTGTACATCGGCTACTGATGCCATCGGAACGGCACTGAATTCGATCAGAGTCGGACAGATAGATGTTGCCATAAGCGGCGGCATGGAGGCAGCGGTTACACCCTTTGGCATATCCTGTTTCATAAGACTCACGGCTCTTTCCACCAAATACAACGACAGGCCGGATATTGCAAGTCGCCCATTCGACAAGGGCAGAGACGGTTTCGTAATGGGAGAGGGCGCTGGAATTCTAGTGCTTGAGGAAAAGGAGCACGCTCTCAATAGGGGAGCAAAAATTTACGCGGAGGTGGCGGGATATGGAGGCAGCTGCGATGCGTATCACCTTACTAGTCCGGATACGGATGGTACCGGACCCTCGAGGGCGATGATATGGGCTTTGAAGGATGCCATGATGGAGGCCTCGCAGATTGATTATCTAAACGCGCATGGCACTTCCACTCCCACCAACGATCCGATTGAAACCATGGCGATCAAGAAGGCCTTCGGCAGCCATGCCTATAAGATGTCCATTTCATCTACGAAATCAATGACGGCGCACCTGGTTGGCGGTGCGGGCGGATTGGAGGCGATAATCAGTATTATGGCCCTTTGCGAGGGCTTTATCCCTCCCACGATCAACTTGAACGATCCCGATGAGAACTGCGATTTGGATTATGTTCCCCGCGTAGGCAGAAGGGCCTCATTGGAGGCGGTTATGTCGAATAACCTGGGCTTTGGCGGTCATAACGGCTCGCTGATATTTAAAAAGTTCGAGGAGTAACAGCAATGAAGAATATCGAGGATTTACTACCCCACAGGTCACCCTTCTTATATGTCGATAAGTTGGATGAGGTTAGCGACAAGCGCATCGTTGGAACCCGTAAGTACACGAATGAGGATTATTTTTTCAAGGGACATTTTCCCGACTATCCTGTAGTACCGGGGGTCCTGCTAGTGGAATCCATGGCCCAGTGCGGCGGGGCGGGCATTGCTCAGTCCGGTATTCTTGGCGATAAGCTTTTTTTCCTGGCCACGGTAGACAGGGTTAAATTCCGGAAACAGGTGCTGCCGGGCGATGAGGTGCGCTTCGAAATTCAGAATATTCAGATTAGCGCGCGGGGAATCCGTCAGAGTGGCAAGGCCTATGTTGGGAAGGACTTAGCGGCCGAGGCATCATGGTTGTGCTTGATGGGTCCGGGTAAGGAGGAGAATTGAAGTATGCTTATCGAACCCAAGATTATTGGCGGAGTCTGTCTTACTGCTCATCCCCTCGGTATGAAAAGGGTTCTGGAAGAGCAGATTGAATATGTCAAGGGAGCGGGCAAGTTTGCCATGCCCAAAAGGGTATTGATTCTGGGCGGCTCAACTGGCTATGGGCTTGCAACTCGTATTTCGGCCACTTTTGGGGGCGATGCCGGCACTCTGAATATCTCCCTCGAGAGGGAACCCACGGGGAAGAAGCCGGCTAGCCCTGGCTGGTACGGCAACAAGTACTTCGATGAGGTGGCCGGGAAGGAGGGTTTCATCGCGGAGAGTTTGAACGCGGATGCCTTCGCCCACGAAACTCGGTTGAAAGTGATTGATAGGATTCGTGAGTTATTCGGCCAGGTAGACTTAGTGGTATACTCCCTTGCCTCTCCTGTACGCAAGGATCCTGATAGCGGCGAAACCTACAAGTCGGTGCTCAAGCCCTTGGGCAAAACCTACACCGCGAAATCAGTGGATTTCCTCAAAGAAACGGTTGGCGAGGTTAGCATCGAAGCGGCCACTGCCGAAGAGGAGGCAGCTACGGTTAAGGTTATGGGAGGCGAAGACTGGACGCTCTGGATTAGAGCCCTTTTGGAGGCCGATGTCCTGGCGGAGGGGGCGAAGAGCATCGCCTACTCGTATATCGGGCCGGAAATAACTTATGCGATTTATCGGGCGGGCACTATAGGTTCCGCCAAGGAAAATTTGGAGAGAACCGCCACCGCCTTGGATTCAATGTTGGAATCGATCGGAGGCGAGGCCTTTGTATCCGTGAATAAGGCTCTAGTTACCCGAGCGAGTTCCGTGATTCCGGTTGTGCCCCTCTACATCTCACTTCTTTATAGGATTATGAAGGAAAAGGGCATTCACGAGGGCTGCATCGAACAAATGTATCGCATGCTGAGAACCAAGATTTATGGCCCAAATGGTACGCTGAGGGATGAAAATGGACTAGTTCACATGGATGATTGGGAGATGAGAAAGGATGTTCAAGACTCAATCGGAGCGAGCTGGGATAAGGTTAACAGCGAGAATCTCGAATCGCTTACGGATATAAAGGGATTTAGGGAGGATTTCATGCGCTTGCACGGATTCGATTGGCCTAGTGTGGATTATAACGCTGATGTCGACCTAGTGATTTAGGACAGCAGTCGATTCTGTCGCTAAATAGCGAAGAGGGACCCACGCTATGATACTCGCTGCTGGAAACAGGATGGGTAAGTTTTTGCTGATTGTGTGGGATAAGCTCCGGCATGCCGAAGATTATTGATCATGAACTTAGAAAAAACGCTATACTTCGGCGGGCCTTTGCACTTTTTGCTCAGAGGGGTTATCGGGATACAAGTCTGTCCGACTTAGCCGCGAACTGTGAGATTTCACGGCCCTCCCTGTATCTGTATTTCCGGGACAAAGAAGAGATTTTCACTTATGCGATTAAATACTATACGGACGAGATGTTCCTGGACTACAAGGATGAGGCTGAGTTATCCGGTCCAGTGCTTGCGCATATCAGGAAAATTGCCAAGAATATCATATTTAAGTGCTGGTTGAATCGAAATTTCATTTCCAGCCTGGGCGACTATCTTTTTCAGAAGAGGCATGAGGGTAAGAATTTCCCTGAGATAATCCGCCGGCGAACTTTGAAGCTCGATCACTTGCTTAGGAGGTTGCTTCGAAGAGGTGTTGAAAGAGGAGAGCTTCGTGAAATCCGCATCGACGCCACTTCAACACAGATACTTGATTTAATTCAGGCCTATCTCTTCAAGTTGGCCGTTATAGGAACAGCCGATCCGAGGCAGACTGTTGCGGTTATAGAGGTTTTTTTGGAAAGTCAGGCGCGCTAGAAACTCGCTGATATTTCGACCCGGAATCTCGCTTCTTAACCTAAAAACCAAAGAATTCTCTCATTTTGCCCAGCACTCCGCCAACCTAACCGCGCTTGTTCCAATAATCAATTTCAAATGCACAATTCTTCTATCTCTTCGATTACTCCCGTGGAAGCACACAAAATTCTTGACAATACCTTGATTTTCAAACTATTTCTGGCTTATAAGGGTTACTTGGTATGATTAACGGCATTTTAACAGATATTGAATTGGCTTCAGGTAGGAAACCCGCGGATATGGTGCTACGTGGGGGTAGAATTCTCGATGTTTTTACCGGCCTTCTTGTTCCGGGCGATTTAGCAATAAAAGGCGAGCGAATTGTAGGTGTCGGCAGGGGATATCAAGGCCTAGTGGAAATGGATTTGAACAACAGGATTGTTGTTCCGGGCCTAATCGATACTCATGTTCATATCGAAAGCTCCCTGCAGGGACCCTGTGGCTTTGCCGAACTAACGGTGCCGAGGGGAACTACTACGGTAATTGCCGATCCCCATGAGATTGCAAATGTTCGGGGCATGGACGGAATTCGCTGGATGCTGGATGCTTCGGAGAACCTGCCCCAGTCGATTTTTCTAATGCTACCCTCATGCGTGCCGGCAACTAGGTTTGAGTATTCCGGAGCCGAGCTGTCTGCTTCCAACTTGGAAGCTCTTATTGAGCATCCGAGGGTGCTTGGTTTGGGCGAGGTGATGGACTATCCAGCGGTGGCGGCCGGGGAAAGTGGCATGGTGGAGAAGATAGCTATGACACGCCTAGCCGGTAAGCGGATCGACGGACATTGCCCAAGGATGAGTGGAAACGATTTGGTCGCTTATAGCATCACGGGTATCGGGACCGAGCATGAGTGCACCAATATCGAGGAAATGTGCGAAAAACTTCGCATGGGAATACGCATTCTCATAAGGGAAGGAACCGTTACGCGGGATCTCGCGACTCTGATTGGTGGAATCGGAGGCGGAGCGGAACGAAGATGCGCATTTTGTACGGACGATAAGCTTCCGGGCGATATCCTGGCGGAGGGGCATATCGATTTCAATGTGAGAAAAGCCATTCGCCATGGTGTAGCGCCGGTGGAGGCAATTCGTTTGGCCACTCTAAATGGCGCCGAAACCTTCGGATTGGAGGATAGGGGAGCCCTCTGCCCTAATCGCCGCGCGGATATACTGGTGCTTAAAGGCGAACTCGAAGATTTCAGTGTGGATATGGTTTACCAGGGTGGAAAGTTGGTAGCGGAGAGTGGAAGGCTTATCCAAAAGCTGCCTAAATCCGATAACCGGCCAGTGCTGGATACCGTGCGAATCGCCAAATTGGATTCGCGTGAGCTCGAATTGAAGCTGAAGTCAAGACAGGCAAGGGTAATATCCCTAGTGACTGGAACTCTTATCACGGAAAATCTTGTTTTAGAGGTTGCGGTGGATGATGAGGGTTTGTTTGTGGCTGAATCAGATTTGCTGAAACTGGCCGTGGTTGAACGGCATAAGGCCAGTGGACGCATCGGTTTAGGCATTCTCAAGGGTTACGGCTTATCCGGCGGTGCAATCGCAAGCAGTATCGCGCACGATTCCCATAACTTAATCTGCGTAGGTGATGATGACGCGGCAATGATGGCGGCGTTACATGCCCTTGAGGCATCCGGCGGCGGCATCTCGCTCGCGGCCACGGGTGGTCAGTTGCTTGGCGTCCTGCCTCTGCCGCTCGGTGGCCTCATGTCCGATGAGGCAGGCGACATTGTAGCTAAGAAGCTTAGCGAATTAACCGACTTGTCCCACGGGAAACTCGGAATCAGTGCGGGAGGAGATCCCTTTATGTCATTGAGCTTCTTGTCCCTGTCCGTAATACCTGACTTGAAGCTAACTGCTAACGGCTTATTCGATGTACGAGCCTTCAACTTCACGCCCATAGATGCCTAGGGAGCATACGGATATTCATTAGCTGAACTTCGGAATCTCATCTAAGTATCGTTGATAAGCAAAAACTATTCGTTTTGGGTATGCTCCAAGCGGCGGCAGTCAAATGGAGCCAACGCTATTCTTTTTGCATAGCTCATTTCAGCTTTTTCATCTTCTAATTATTTAGTGGATAAATAGTTAAACTCCAGTTACAAGCTCCGGCTTATGTAATAATCATCCGAGTTCAGGAGGTGTTAACAGCGACAAATATAAGATAAATACTTATTGTATATATAATAAGCCACTTGGCACAAAGCTTGCCGGATTATTCTACAAGTAGGAGTTGAATAATGATGAAAACCGAGAATAGACCCATCACACTTGGCGAGCATCCGGATTTCAAGCTGATCCCTGAAGAAGTTGGGGTGGAAGATACGTTGATAATCCATCTAACCGGCATGATTGATACTTACAATGCGGATTTTTTCAGAATCCAAATTTCGAAGGTGATAGACGAGGGATATGTGAACATTATCATTGATGCAACCGCGGCCACTTATATGACTAGCGCGGGAATCGGAGCCTTTGCGGCTCTGATGAGAGCGGTTAGAAGGAAGGGTGGATCGCTGATTATCTTCGGAATACCCAAGAAGATTTTTGAAGTCTTCAAGCTTCTCGGCTTCGCTTCGTTCTTCCATTTCTGTAACACGCGTGAGGAGGCGCTGCGTAGTGTGAATATTGAATCTCCTCCGGCTGATGTATTCCCGGTTACGCTCACCTGCCCTGTTTGCTTCAGAAGGCTGGAGGCAACAAAGCCGGGACGGTTCGGTTGCCCCTCCTGTAAGACGCCTCTAAGTGTCAACAATGGCGGTGAGATGGAGCTTGGCTAGGCAAATGCGATAACAAGCGCTATGAACAAGCACTGGTGTAGCAGATTCGTTAGGCGGATCCCGGAGCTATCATGCCGAGCTACCCTGCGCCGGGCCTCGAGGGCGATGGGCAGGAACAATAAGGCAAAGAGGCTTTGTGGAGGGTAGAGTTCCAATAGTACGAGGGTAACTATGGCAATGAAACTACAGACTAGCAGAGAGTCATAGAGGAAAAGCGCCCATCGATGCCCAATCATATTGCTCAGCGTTCCAATATTGAGCCCGCTATCTTTTTCTAAATCTCTCATTTCGTTGCTAATCATTAGGGCGGGGATTAGCAGGGACAGCGGCAAACCCAGTATTACTGGATACCAGCTTAGAGTTTTGGCAATTGGATAGTATGCCCCCAGATTCATCAATGGTCCCATCAGTATAAAGGAGAAAATTGCCCCAAGGCCCTTCTTTTTGTAAACGATGGGTTCTCCTGTATAACCGTAAGAACCCGCCAAACCCAATAGACCGATTAGAAGCATCGGCCACGAACTGATGTATAGCAGATAGAGTCCAATCAGTCCGGCAAAACCGAGCGATGCCAGGCCTGATAGAAACACGAAAACATCAAAGGTAGTTCTATCCCTGTTTAGAAATCGCACTCTAGTTGCCGTGCGTGTCATAAAAGCCGCGAACCTCGCCGGATTTGTGTATTTGAACGATCCTTCAAAGTAATCGTTGATTAGATTCGCGCCCAATTGGGCTGCAAGTCCGGCCAGGATGATTAGTACGATAAGCAAAACCGCTCTAGTTTTCTCGAGCTCGGCCAGCGAACCATCACGCCAGGATGCTATTATCCCAATGCCGGTGGAGCCAATAGCCAAGCTTAGTGAAAATACTCGGGCGGCGTGGAAGAATTCTTTGGCGTACAGAACGGTGTTTTTCAGCATGGTAATCCGATTCTTCACCGGATTTTAGTAGAAAAATAGTGTACAATGGAATTATGAATAGAAGACTTTCGAACTTGTCGCAATCCAGTTGGTGGGCTTCGCGATTTGGATGGTTACTTATAGGCTTTGCAAGTCTACTTTGGTTTCTTATAAGGAGCGGACCAAAACCGTCTAGAGCGGCTTATCCCTGTCAGCGAATGGCATCGGCCAATGCAGCCCTTTGGCTCAGTACGATTTTCGTTCCCCTAGTTGCCGTGGGTCGTAATGGGAGGCGTTTCCTATGGCTCATCTGTGTTCTTGCGACCGTGGGGTTTTTTATCGCCTCGGAGAAAAACCTGAACAATATCAGTTCTCTTGCCAGCTTCGGAGCCGGAACATCGCCAGGGGAAACGCGGCTTCCCCTGAAAATCGAAGGGCGAGAGGCAACTGGTCCGCGAATTTCCACTGTATATGCCAGCCGGGCCGGAACAGATGCCGAAACGGGCTTTGCTAGGCTCATAGACTTGATGGAGAAGGATGGCCAGAGCTTCTATGCCCGGGACGGAGTGCCCGGAATTGTTGCCGATAACGATGTGGTAATTATAAAGGTAAATTCTCAGTGGGATTCCAGGGGCGGAACGAACAGCGATCTGGTGGCGGCCATTGTGAAGAGCATAGTTGTGCACCCGGATGGCTTTGAAGGTGAGATAGTTATTGCGGATAACGGCCAGGCTCAATATGGTTCCCGTGGAAAAGGAGGGAGCCTTGATTGGGAGAGGAACAATGCGGTGAACAGTACCCAATCCTATTTGGATGTGGCACGCGGGTTTTCGGCGAAGCATCGAGTATCGACGTATCTTTGGGATTCCATCACATTGAAAAGAGTAGGGGAATACGCCGATGGGGACGATCGAGATGGCTATATAGTGGCCGATACGCCCTCTAGTAGAACCGGTATTATTGTCAGCTATCCTAAATTCAAAACCCTGTATGGAACGAAGGTGAGCTTTGCTAAGGGCATATGGAACGGGGGCGTGTACGATTCGAGCCGGCTGAAGATAATCAATGTGCCGGTGCTAAAGAGCCATTTCATTTATGGAACAACGGGTGCGGTAAAGCATTATATGGGCGTGGTTTCCAATAGGCTTACACGGCATAATGCCCATAGGAAGGTGGGAACAGGGGGAATGGGAACGCAAATGGCGCAAACCCGAGTGCCCGATTTAAACGTTCTTGATGCAATTTGGGTGAATGCACGGCCGAATAACGGACCTTCAACCTCTTATGATGAGGCGGACTTGGCCGGTATAATCGCGGCCGGACGGGATCCTGTTGCCTTGGATGCATGGGGAGCCACGGAGATTCTGATGCAATCGGCAAGACTGCTGGGATATGAAAATGTGACATCGATGGACCCAAGAAGCAGGACTGGGGGATCCTTTGGACATTGGCTATCTTTGAGCATGGACGAGCTAAGGCGCGCGGGATTCAACGTTACCAACAATGCTGACGAGATTCGCGTGCTGTTCGAGGAGGTTATTCGATAGACTCTGCAGCTAGGCGCGGATGCCGATGAGCACCACCAGGGAATGAGCCAGGAGGCGGTAGTGAATGGCGTTCCCAATGGCCTGCTCCCGGCCGGGTTCGAGTATGTCGTTTGGACTGGGTTGGGCGGTATCGATAACGCGAGCCCAGGTTTGTCCCTCGTGTGCTTGTGGTATGAGGAAGCGTATAACCCTTTTCGTTGCGTTGAAGAACATGCAGATGTCGGCATCATCGTCATCGGCGTGGATTTCCCTGCGGCTTCCGTCAATTCTAAGTCCGAGTATGTTTTCGGATCTGTTCCAGTCCATCGGCTTGCCCTTCTCGCAGAACCATCCTATGTCGGGCACCTCGTTGTTGCTAAAATCACGGCCTTCGAAGAATTCCTGCCGCTGGAGGGCTGGATGAGCTTTGCGGAAGTCGATTAGGAGTCGCGCAAAGCGGTGAGACTCGGGGTGGCGTTCAATCAGCGAATAATCGAGCCAGTTAAGCGGATTGTTTTGGCAGTAGGCATTGTTGTTTCCATTCTGGGTACGGCGGAATTCATCGCCGCCAAGGAGCATCGGCGTACCGCTCGAGAGGAGCAGGGTGCTTAGAAAATTGTGAATCATCTGGCCGCGAATTTGGTTTATCCTCCGGTTTTTAGTGGGACCCTCGACACCCCAGTTTCTGCTTAAGTTGTTGTTACTGCCATCTCTGTTACCTTCGCCGTTTGCCTGGTTGTGCTTTGCTTCATAGGATACTAGGTCGACAAGGGTGAATCCGTCGTGGGAGGTAATATAGTTGATGCTATGGTATGGTTTGCGACCGGTGTAGAGATCCTCACTGCCAGCTAGCCGAGTAGCGAAGGAGTTTGTTTTATAGGGATCACCGCGCCAGAAGGCCCGGACATCATCACGGTATCTGTCGTTCCACTCCGCCCACCTTCCACCGGGGAACTGACCAACTTGATATGCGCCGCCGGCGTCCCAGGCTTCGGCAATAATCTTGGTATCACGGAGGACGGGATCTTGAGCAATACGCTCCAAGACGGGCGGATTATCCATCAATTTGCCATTTGAATCGCGTCCAAGGATGGAGCCTAAATCGAAGCGAAATCCGTCGATATGCATTTCCTGTACCCAATAGTGGAGACATTGCAGTATGAATTCCTGCATAACCGGGTGGTTGCAGTTCAGTGTATTTCCGCATCCCGAATAATTCATATAAAAGCGTGGATTCGGGGCTAGCATGTAATAGATTCTGTTATCTATGCCCCTGAACGAAAGCGTGTGACCCATTTGGTCGCCCTCGCCGCTGTGATTGAACACGATGTCCAGGATTATTTCGATGCCGGCACGGTGAAGCTCCTTTACCATCTGCTTGAATTCACTGACTTGTTCACCACGGGCGCTGGAACGAGCATAGCCGCCCTTTGGAGCGAAGAAGGCGATAGTCGAGTATCCCCAGTAGTTTTCAAGAATTTCGCCGCTGATGGGATTGATTCTGTCCCGGTATTTGGATGTATCGAATTCGGCGACGGGGAGTAATTCGAGGCTGGTGATACCCAATTCCCTTAAATAGGGTATGATTTGCTTAATCGCACTGAAGGTACCGGGATTTTTTATATTGAATTTCCGCTGTGCCTCCGGATGAGCGCTAAGACCTACAACATGGCTTTCGTAGATTATTGCCCGGCGAAGCGGGTGGTTCAGAGGTTTGTCACCTTCCCAGTCGAAACCGTCGTCGATCACAATGCATTTGGGAAAGTTCGAGATGCTTTCCTCGGTTGAGAAGGATAAATCTGCATCCGGATGAGCGGGTATGAACCCGAAGGCCTTGCTGATATCCCATTGGAAGTTACCGGTTAGAGCCTTGGCGTAGGGATCGAGTAAAACCCTGTGCTTATTGAAGCGGTGGCCTTCGGACGGTTGGTAGGGTCCATCCACGCGGTAGAGATAGAGCTGTCCCGGTTTGATTTTTTTTACGAGCACGTGCCAGCAATCCCCGGTGCGATGGTATTCGGGATCGAGCCTGATTTCATGAGCAGGCGCGAAATCTCCTTCGTTGTCGAATAGAAGGAGAGATACGGATGTGGCGTGCCTCGAAAACAGTGAGAACTGAACGCCCGTGGGGTCGATTATCGCACCAAAGGGATAGGCTCGTCCCGGTCGAATCTCGAGTCCGTTTACGCTTGTCCATCCGTTGTTGTTTTTTTTGAGTGATTCGCTCATCGTATCTCTGCTTGGAGTTTTATTATTGGAAGTGCATTAGCCACACTAAGAAAAGTCCAGCTTAGGTGAGATTTTGCTGGTGGTCAATTCCATTATTCGAAGAGACCTGAAGTATTGGAGGAAACTGACAGTCTGCCGAATTGAGCCGGCTATTCGGCTAGAGGCTATTGAAATCCCGGCTTGCCGGCATAATCTAAGTTTTAGGGTGGCCGGGTCGCGAATAGGGCTGTGGCTTCCTAAACTCACTTGATGTAGTATCGGTTTATGAATAGCCGGATAATGAACGATAGCATATGAATGAGATATGGCTTAGTGGCCTGCTAACTGACTACCGTCCCATCGCCATACCCCTCAGTCTCCTCTTGGAAATTGCAATAGCAATCGTGGGAGTACTTCCAAGCTATTTTATAACGATGGCCAATGTGGCTGTCTTTGGCATATGGTGGGGAACCGCGCTTTCGATTGCCGGGGAATCGCTGGGCGCGGTACTGGCGTTTTTGCTCTATCGCAAGGGGCTCAACAGGCTCTCAAATGGGAAAGGCAGGTTTGCCGCCTCCCTTGACAAGCGGATGAACCAGCTATCCCAGGCGCCGCCGATTCGCGCCTTCTTCTTGGTATTCGCGTTTCGACTCCTGCCATACATGCCCTCCGGGGCAGTTACAGTTGCCGCCGCCGCGAGTCGCATGAATGCCATTGGTTTTACGACGGCCAGTACACTGGGGAAAATTCCCTCGCTGGTAGTGGAGGTGGCAACCGTGGCCTTCGCGATGAGCCTGCCCCTCCAGTTCTTCCCTGCCCTCCTGGGCGGCGTAATTATAATTTGGGCAATAATTAATTTTCTGCGAAAAAATGCCGGAGCTCGCCGCGGAGTGCGGAAGTAGGGCTCGAGATAGACTGATGGGGGGTATGGCACCCGAGAGCCAGTGCGTAACGCGAGAGCTAGAGGCTACTGGGAAGCTCCCTTATCAGTATTTTAGAATTTCGGCCCACGTCGTATTCCCTTTGGCGCTTGGCTGGGAGACTGGATATCGAGGTCTCGTGGAATCCTTGGGAGAGAAACCAATCGGAACTGCGGGAGCTAAAGGCAAATACCTTCTTTACACCGATTTTTACCGCCTCCTCGAGGAGTCGCGCGATTAGCTTCCTACCTATTCCAAGTTGTGCATAACGTGGATCCACCGCCACCCCGGCGATTTCCGCGCTTAGTTCGTCGTGAATATGGAGGGCGGCGCAGCCGTGCACCACTCCATCCATCGCGTAAACCCAGTAGTCGTTCCGCCTGCTTGCGAGTTCTTCTCGGCTGCGCCTCACCAGGATGCCCTGGGCAACAAGGGGCTTCATTATTGCGAGCATGCCGGATACATCGGAGCTTTCCATGGGGCGGAGACGTTCGTAGATATCGGCAAAAACCATTGTTCCAGCTCCCAGATTGGAGAAGATTTCCTTCAGCAGAATCCCAGATTGGCAGCCATCTAGAATGTGTGAGCGTTCGATTCCGGCCCGGCATGCCGCGGCCGCGGTATCGAGATTGACTCGTCCGGGTTTGTCGAGATTCATGGCTGCAAGCTCGCTTGCCAGATTCGGAAGCATGCGAAAAATTCTGCCGTCTTCAAGAATTTCCACCCCGCTTGGCGTTTTCCACTCAGGTATTTTCATTACCGGATTTGCTGTTAGCAGGAAAAGTTTTTTGGCGCCGAGAGATGTGGCGATGGTTTGTGCCAGCTCATTCGAGGAAAGATTGAAAGGCTGGCCTATATCGTTGTGTCCGATGCAGGGGAAAATAAGCAAATGTCCAAGTTCGAGAGACCGAATCACTGATTCTATCCGAACTCGGTCCACGATACCGCTGCTTCCGAAGTCTTCTCCTTGGTGCACGCCGCGCGATCGGGCCCTGATCCAATCGCCTATTAGGGGTGTTATGCCATGGCCCGAAAGAGCCGTCATTACCCGATGAGCCGCGTCGAAGGCGGCCATCTTAACTAGATCCACCGTTTCGGAGTTGCTAACTTGGATAGCGCCAATGTACTTCTTTTCTATACCGTAACGGCTGAAAATCTCGTCGATTTTTTTTCCGGCGCCCGGAATTATTACAATTCTAATACCAGCCTTGTGCAAGAGAGCCAAATCGGCCGCATGCTGAGGAAAATCCGGGTGGTCTATTATCCGGCTCGAAATCTTAATCACAAAGGTGGCGCCGCGGAAGCGTTCCGAGTAGGCAAAAACCTCCCTAATCAGATCCACCTGCTCTCTGAGACTGGCCATCTTCGAAGAGCCTAGGCTATGTTGATGGCGTGGTCAAGCTAATCGGTGAACCCGAGGTGTCAGTAAACCCGATAAGAGATACCGAAGTTTCTAAGCGATCGTAATCTCAGGGCCCCAGTAATTCGCGGTTTCAGGCGCTGGGTAACCGGTACCAGGTGCGAGCTTAGATAGCGAGGTTGTAACGCCTGCATAATTCGGCGAAGATACGCATCACCTCCTGCCTATCATAGCCCGCTTCCTCGAGTGTTATTCCAGCCGAATGCCTGTTCGTGCCTCCAATCTTCGCCCGTAGCCGGTTTTGAAAATCCTCCGACATCGACAATTCAAAATGCCTGTAAATTTTCTCTATCACCTCGGTGGGATTTCGGATGAGCTCCGCGTATTTCACCACGAGAAAATTTTGCGGCTGCCAGCCCTCGAAGAGTTCCAGGGGATAGGAATACCAGATAAATGTCATCTTCAATAGCTCGGTCGTAAACGGATATTCCTCGGTAGGAGATGCAAAATAATGCCAGCAAAATGAAAGCCAGGCAGCCTGCGAGGGCAGTACCTCTATCGGAGTTCTAAGCAAGTATATAACACGAGCATCGGGGAAAACCTCTTTCAAACTTCCCAACATTGGGGTTAAGGCCGGATTTTTGGACAGATAGATAAGCGTCTCCCCGTGAAAGAAAAGGTGTCTGCGCACACAGTCTCTAAAAAATTCCATACGCCGCCTGTTGTCCCTGCCCCTGGCATCCCAATACCTATTCATCCCCCTTGCATCAGGGAAAAAGAACCAGGTAAAGAGGGAATCCCAAGGGAAGAGAAACAGACCCTCGTCCTCCTCTTCCATCCACAGTCCAACCTTATGAAAGCGAATACTTCCGAGTTTCCTTGAATCGTAACGGGAGAGCAGGCGATAGATCGGTTGCCCTACGAGTGCATCGAGACGTCTTAGCAACCTCAGCAGCTTCCGCTGTACGATTGAAGGCGCCAGGTAAATTTCCCAAGTCTTAAACGAGCTAAAAGTATCGGCATCGTTCGCCATCATTCGGTGGAGATAAGTAGTGCCGCTTCTAAAAATACCGGTGATAAACACAGGTTTTTTGATTGACCTCTTGCGCCAAGCGGGGAAGAATATGTTGTCGAGGGCGAGGCAAATTCGAGTAGCCAGCTGGTGAGGAAGGAAAAGAGCCCAGAAAACAATCAATACTCCTAGGCGATGAGGGGTTAGGCGACGATGTGTACCCTTGGTGGCGAAAACAGAACGCCATGCCTGATGAAGCAACAAACGCCAATTGAATGGAACACTCATCGCCCCTGTTTCGGAATCCCATATAGCTTGTTCTTGACATTGAACTTGAAACTCAGGAACAAACCAACTGCGCCGCCAATCACCATCGGTATGGAAAAAAGCATTCCCAGGGTAAACCAACTGCTGTCCAAAATAAGAGCTGAGTGGCTAACAGGATGACGGTAGAATTCAATCCAGAATCTCAGTGCGCCGTAAATGAGGAAGAACATACTCAATACAGATCCCCTGGGTCTTGATTTGCTTCTAAACAGCAAGAGAACGATGAAAAGGAGAATCCCTTCGAAAAGCAGCTCGTAGAGCTGTACCGGATGCCTGGGCAGGTTAACCAGACCCGAAGAGTCCATTCCAATCTCCGCCGCCCAGGATGCCACCCAGTCTTCCGAACCGCTGAACCGATCCGAATTCGGTACGGAATCGAAAACTATCGCCCAGGGTGCACGGCTTGGTTTCCCCCAGAATTCGCCGTTCATGAAGTTGCCCCAGCGGCCGAAGGCCAGTGCCATTGGTACGGGGATAATGAACAAATCCGCTACATCCAAGTAATTCAGCTTAGTTCGGCGCATATAGAACCAGGGTAGGAGCATCGCCAAGATTAGACCTCCGAAGAAATACATCCCCCCCTCCCAAATCGAAAGTATCTTCAGAGGATTGCTGAAATAGTAGACAGGGTGCACAAATAACACGAAACCTAGACGACCCCCGATAATCACCCCTACGAAGGCTAGTGTAATGATGTTGGAGAATTCGGCGGAATTCATAATAATCTTACGCTTTCTGATATGGTAGTTTACGAAGTGATAGGTAAATAAGAACCCTAGGAAGTACATCAGGCTGTACCAGGTGAGTGCCAAGGGACCCGGCAAGTCGAGGAGTATCGGGTTGAAACTGGGTGCATTCAGATAAGTTTTCACGCTCAGCAGTCTAGCTTAGATATCCATTGCACGTAAACAGGAGGTTTCCGCTGTAATTCCGCATTGCCGTATGTGCTCAGTCATTCGAATGATATAACAAAGCGACCCCTGGCAATTACCGGCGTTTCCCTGCCTTCTGCATCCAAACCGAATACCGACATGCCGGGCGAACCTATCATGAAATCCAGGTGGGCTAGGGATACGTTGCACCCGGCAGCGATTCTATCCTCCTCGGTATCCAGATTTTCTCCACCCTCGATGCAGGAAGGGTAACCGGAGCCAAGGGCGATATGGCAGGAGGAATTTTCATCGAATAGAAGTGAGCCGAAATGAAGTTTGCTTCGCGCGATAGCGGAGCTTTCGTCTACCAGCGCCACCTCGCCAAGTCGACGTACACCCTCGTAGGTCTCCACGAAGGATTCGAGAGCGCCTTGGCCCTCCTCGGCGTTGAAATCAACTAGGATGCCGTCTTTGAATGTGAATTTCGCGCCCTTAACCATGGTACCGCGCACCTCGATAGTTCGCGTAATGCGTACAAAACCATCGCAACGAGTTCTGTCCGGCGTGGTGAATACCTCCTCGGTGGGGATATTTGATAGATTTCCCCGATCGTTTGTTCCTCCCCCTATCCATTTTGACTTCGCGAGCAGGCCCACCACGAGGCGGGTATCTTCGTCCTCGAAACGTAGGGAATCGAACCCTCGGCTGTTTAGCAACTTCGATCGTCTTTCAAGAATTTGGGATTTTTTCTTCCATTCGAGAACGGGATTATCGCGATCTAATAGAAGAATGGGAATCAATGTGCGCCAGAGATCGACGGCGCTCTTCCCCCTACCCAAGACATGCTCAGCCCAGTTTGGGCCGGGAGCAGCCGCAACGCACCAGGGAACTGCATTGCTAATAATTGCGCTGTGGAAAAGCTGTATTTTCTCCTGCATGCAGCGCTCGCGCAGCATCAGGGCATTCTGGTCTATCCCGGCCATCAAATCCATGTCCTCATGGGATTTCAGTACCAGGTATCCCCAGGACTCTCTCACCATTGCATCCTGCCAGGACGGCAGCCAGGAGGGATCGGCCGCGAGGGCCTCGCTGTTTTCTGCCTGCGCCTCTATTCGCGCCCGAAGGATGTGCGGATCGTAGAACTGGGTTTCAACTAGCGCCGCTCCGCGTTCATAGGCCACCTCTGCGCAGCTCCTGGCAAGAAGCGTACCGCCGAGTTCATGGCGGATAAGTAGTTTCTCCCCCCGCCTAAGGGCGATGCCGGCATCGATTAGGAGTTCGGCATAGCCACGATAGTCTATTTCATCCGAAGGCATTCGATTGACTCCCTGCCTAATTTCAACAGATAGGCATAGTGATTAGGATTACGTCTCGATTGATTCTTCGGCATGATTTGAGGCAAGTCTAAAGTTTGAGTTGAGGCAGAATAAGCTGAACCACCTCACTGTATTCCGAAACCGGATGAAAGCTTATTCCCTTTTTAACCTGAGCCGGTATTTCCTCCAGATCTTGGTGATTGGCTTTCGGAATAATTAAATGGCCAATCTTATGTCGCTGCGCCGCGATGGTTTTCTCCTTCAACCCTCCAATCGAGAGAACCCTGCCCGTTAGGCTCAGTTCTCCGGTCATCGCCATGTTTGCTTTGATTCTTAGGCCGGTTGCGAGTGAGAGCAGAGCCGTTGTCATAGTGATTCCAGCCGAGGGTCCATCCTTTGGAATAGCACCCTCGGGGATGTGAAGATGAATAGTGCGGGTGGAAAAGAATTTATCCAAGCCCTCTATGGTTTGGACTATTTTTCTAACCCTGGTATAGGCGATTTCGGCGGACTCCTTCATTACCTCGCCCATCTGACCGGTTAAGTTGAGTGCTTCCTTCCCGAGAATCGCATCTGCCTCAATTACTAGAATGCTTCCTCCCATGCTTGTCCAAGCCAGTCCCAGGGCCATGCCCGGCTTGGTAGCGGTGCTTAACCCATCCTCCCGAAACATTGGCTTTTTCAGGTAATGCTCCAAGGCCTCGGACTTGATGCGTATTGGCAGATTTCCGGATTTATCAATCACTCCAAGTGCAACCTTTCTGTGAATGCGGTCGATAGCCTTCTCGAAGGTACGCATTCCCGCATCCCTGGCATAGCCATCCGCGATTGCCTTAAGTGCACTCAGGTTGTAACGAATCTGTCCCCGCTTCAAACCGTGGCGTTGGAGACTCTTCGGAATAATGTACTGCTTTGCAATTTGCATCTTTTCCTCGTCCACGTAACCCGAGAGTCGGATAATCTCCATTCGATCGATGAGGGGGCGGGGAATTGTGTCGAGTGTATTGGCCGTGGCTACGAAAACCACATGGGAAAGATCGAAGGGGAGATCGAGATAGTGATCCCGGAAGTTAATATTCTGCTCGGAATCCAGAACTTCGAGGAGCGCCGAAGAGGGATCGCCTTGAAAGCTAGTTCCCAGCTTGTCTATCTCATCTATCATAAAAACAGGTGCCCGCGATTTAGCTATTTTCAACCCCTGAATTATCTTGCCCGGCATGGCCCCGATGTAGGTTCGGCGATGGCCCTTAATCTCAGCCTCGTCTCTCATCCCACCCACGGAGAATCTAAAGAACGGCCTCCCCATGGCTCGAGCAATGGACTTTCCTATTGAGGTTTTTCCAACCCCCGGAGGTCCCACTAATAGAATAATCGAGCCCTTCGAATCTTCTTTCAGTTTTCGAACAGCAAGATATTCCATAATGCGTTCTTTCACGTCTTCCAACCCGTAATGATCTTCTTCCAGGATTTTAGCCGAGGCGCTAATGTCAATTTCATCCGCGCCTGGATTCGCCCAGGGTAATGACACTATCCAGTCGAGGTAGTTTCTGGTAACTATGTATTCGCTCGATTGAGGATCCATAACTTGGAATTTATCGAGCTCGCGTTCCACCTGTTCGGCTATCTCGCCGGTGAAATCGAATTTGGCAAGCGCCTCCTTGAATTTCCGATACTCGCTTGAACGTACATCCGCCGGTTCGCCGAGTTCCTTCTTGATGGCTTTTAGCTCTTCCCGCAGAAAGTAGTCCCGCTGATTTTTCTCAATCTTCTCGTTGATTTCTCCGGCTATCCTCTTCTGAATTTTTGAGAGTTCATGTTCCTTCTTGATGTGAACCAGCACCATACCCAGACGCTTTTTCACATCGAGGGTTTCCAGGATTTCCTGCTGCTTGTTCCTCGCGACATTGAGAATGCTGATAATGAAGTCCGCTATTTTTCCCGGATCGTCGATGTTTATCATGTTGAGGCGCATCTCCTCGGTGAACAGAGGGTTGTTCTCGCTTATCTGCTTCATCTCGGAGAGCAATGCCCGTGTTAGGGCTTTTATCTCTATGTCCTTGGGATTGTACATGTCGTTGAGGTATTGTACCGCGGCGGAGAAGGGGCTCGTCTCGCCGCGAATCTTCGATATTTTGAATCGCTTCAATGTGCTGATGAAAATATTGATTCCGCCATCCGGCAGGTTGATTCGCTTAACTATCTTAGCGGCCGTTCCCACCCTGTATAACTCGTTTGGACCAGGGGAATTTGTTTCCGGATTGCTGGTTAGAATCAAGCCGATAACCTTGTGGGTTTCTATCGCCTTGTCGATTATCGCGATATCCTCGGCACCGCTAATCATTATCGGTGTAAATATGCCGGGAAATATTGGCTTGCCCTGCAGTGGCACCAAGTAGATATATTCCGGTAAAACCTCGGTGGCTGCTATAATCTGATTTGGCTTCTCATTGCGTTCCGGCATTTCCAAAGCTCCTTACTATACGCCGAGCGCCCTTGCGGTCTGTTGTTCGGCTATCTAGAATCTCGAGCGACTAAATCGCGGGTTATTCCAGCGAATCGCTTGAAATATGCCATAGGCACCGCGTAACTCTTGTGCCGCCGATCCAGTGTCGATGCGCCCAGCCTCGAGAATTCTGCCGCATTCTACCTGTTTCTAACCGGTTGGGCTTTGGCTTTGCATCTAAGGACGCTGATATGTTAAAAATAAGCTCTTCTGAACGGAGGGACAAACAAATTCGTTAGCATATCGGCCTTAAACTCGCTATTCTTCGCGGTTTCTTATTTCAATGATATACTCCTCGTCAAGGTTGCATAGCCGGAGCTGCTTAGATGCGGGCTACGGCGCGGAATCCTTCGGATGGCGGGACTCTTCAGAAGACGAAAGTTGGCACCCCCCTAGGAAATAGGCGGACTGGTATAAGCGGCGTCAGGCGAGCTTGTGAACTGTAAGCGGCAGCGTAGGGGAATAGCCTGGAAGGTGAGGTGGCAAATGACTTACGACATCAAAACTCAGGCAATCGTGCTTCGCACCCAGAGGGTGGGCGAGAATCATCGCGGTCTTTCAATGCTGGTTAGCGGCAAGGGCTTGGTGGATTCCCTGGCTTACGGTGCCATGAGCCGAAAAAGCGCCCTGCGGAGCACCGCGTTGCCCTACAATCGTGGAATAGCCGAATTGCACTATGATGGTTCAAGAAGGCGCTGGCGACTTCGCGACTTCGATCCGCTGAACACCCACGATGGACTCAGGGAAAATCTGGAGCGCTTTTATACGGCCTCTATTTGGGCCGAAATACTCTTACGAAGCTATGGTTCAGGGGGGGATTCAACAACCCTCTTTGCGCTCTTCGCCGGCGCACTCTCACTGCTGTCACAATGTATGCCACAGGGGATTCCGAGGCTGAATTGCGCCTTTCTCTGGAATTTCCTCAAGATTGAAGGAGTGAAGCCGGAGCTGGGTCGATGCAATCAGTGCAACAGAAGCTTAGAGGGCGGGACAATCTATTTTCTTCCGAACGGCTTACTGCTGTGTCCCAGTTGTGGCAGGGAGGGTTTGGACGAACTCTCGTTGGGAGCTATACGCTGGCTGCTTATGATTTCCGATATCGAGATAAATCGGTCAATGAAAATAGGTCTTCCCAAGCTCAGCACGGCGGCTATGGAGCGCTGGCTCCTTGCTTTAATACAAACCCTCCTTGAGCGCCCCTTGAGAAGTCTGCAAAGGCATTAGAGACGCGGGATTGCACTAACGGTCGATAGAGTACACTATGTGAGGCCACTATGAATGAAACACTAAGAGCAGTTGACATAATTGCCGCTAAAAGAGATTCAAAACCTCTTAGCAGGGAACAGATACAATACTTCATTCAAGGTTACGCGACGGGAGACATACCCGATTACCAGGCTGCCGCACTCTGTATGGCAATTCTACTTAAAGGAATGAGCGCGGAGGAAACAGGGCACCTTACTCGGGCTATGATAGATTCCGGAGAGGTGATTAGCCTTGAGAGAATTGCCGCTCCCCTTGTGGATAAGCATTCCACGGGTGGAGTAGGCGATAAAATATCACTGATTCTAGCCCCCATGGCCGCCGCCTGCGGGCTGAAAGTTCCCATGATGAGTGGACGAGCGTTGGGACATACCGGCGGAACGCTAGACAAACTTGAATCCATCCCGGGATACAGCACTGCCCTAAGCCCCGCCCGTTTCCGCGATGGAGTTGAAAAAATCGGATTTGTTATGTCGGGACAGAGCGAGGAGGTGGTTCCTGCCGATCGCAAACTCTACGCTCTTAGAGACGTAAGCGCCACGGTGGAATCCATACCTCTAATCACGGCCAGCATTCTTTCGAAGAAATTTGCGGAGGGCGCCCAGGCTCTGGTAATGGACGTGAAATGCGGACAAGGTGCCTTCATGAAAACCGAGGAGGAGGCAAGGGCCCTCGCACTGTCCCTAGTCGATACCGGAAAAAGCCTCGAGCGCAGAGTAGTGGCAGTGTTAACGGATATGGCAGAACCACTGGGCTTCACCGTGGGGAATTTCCTCGAAGTCGAGGAATCGATTGCCTGCCTCCAAAACGAGGGTCCAGCCGATGTAATGGAAATTAGCTATCGTCTGGGCGCTTGGATGCTAATCGTGGGCGGACTCGAGAAGAATCTTCAGTTGGCCGAAGAGCGTTGTCGCGGGGCCATAGAAAGTGGCTCGGCCTTCGAGATATTCAAGGCCAACGTGGAATTTCAGGGTGGAGATTTTTCGAAACTAATGGCAAGGCGCGGCAGGGCGCGGGCCAAGTACTCCAAAGAACTACTGGCACCCCAGTCCGGTTACCTATCCGGAATTGATGCCTTCGAAGTGGGAATGGCGGCCGTTGCCCTAGGCGTAGGCCGAAACCTTGCCGTGGACACTGTAGAACCCCTGGCCGGCATTGAACTGCTGAGAAAAACCGGAGATGAAATCGAAAAGAACCAGCCTCTAATGAGAGTGTGGGCAGAGGAAGAATCCAGACTCGATATAGGTTTCTCGAAACTGCATGAGGCGCTTGACATCGCGACCGAAAGGCCGCTAAAACCTCGCGGCTTGATTCTCGAAGAAATCACGGGCTAAATTGGCAGAATCCGTGATCGAAAAAGAGGAGATATGCGCTCTAGCGGCTCGTTATGAACTGGACCCTTTAATTGCCTCCATTCTAATCAGCCGCGGAATGGCAGCACCCGAAAGGATAGCCTACTTCCTTGAGAGGGATGAACGCTTCCTTCACAACCCCTTTGTCTTTCCTGAAATGGAGAAGGCGGTTAATAGGGTTATGTCGGCCGCCGAGGAAAGTGAAAAGGTTCTAGTTATAGGCGATAGGGATGTCGATGGCGTAACCGCAACAGTCATCATGGTAGAGGCCCTTAGGATGGTGGGTATCGAACCTCAGTGGCAGGTACCGGTGGGCGATGCGGATTATGGAATGAATTCCGAAGTGCTGCGGGAAAGCGCGGAGAAGGGCGTGAGCCTAGTGATAGCGGTTGATTGCGGTACTACGGATTTCGATGAGATTAGGCTGGCAGGCGAGCTGGGATTGGACGTGTTGATATTCGATCATCACATGCCTAGAAATGGTGAGTTACCCGATGCCCATGCCATCGTGAATCCCAAAATTCCCGGCTCCTATCCCTTCGACGGACTCTGCGCCGCGGCAATAGCATCCAAATTTCAATGGGCGCTCTCACTGGCTCAGACTCCGCTTCAGGACTACTGTCTTCTAATTGCTCGCCAAAATGCAGGCGAAATTGAAATCGAAGCCTTGCAGATGCACAACCTACACGAAGTCAGTCGGTTATCCCTTAGCAGCGCCACGGACGAGAAAGGTTGCGAAGAACTTCGGAACTACATAGAAGCTCGCCCCATCTTCTCCTACGACTGTGCCAAGCAAATTCCGCTGCTGTCCGCCTTTTTCAACGGCTCTGAGATTGACATAATCGACGCCGCGCCCGAGATAGCCGCGGTTTTCCCCGCGCTTAAGAACTTATCACTTACCGAGCTCGAGGCAAACAGCCGCCTCGCCAGATACACTTCCCAAGACATAGGACCACTCTCCACCCTGCGCAATTTGATGATAAGCATGCAGCTACACTCCCTGCGGCCCCACTTTGAAGCCTGGCGTCGCGGGTTGGATCTTGTCGCTCTTGGAACTCTGGCCGATATGGTGCCCCTCTGGGACGAAAACAGGATTCTTGTTCAAATGGGTATGGACAGAATAAACCAAATTGACGGCGAGCGTAGAATGGCGCTGCGCGAATTGCTGATAAAACTCCGGCTTCACGAAAGGCAAATCGGCACCACGGAAATCGTCTGGCGAATTTGCCCGCTTATCAATGCCGCCGGACGCATGAGTCAGGCGGACGTCGCGGCAAATCTATTCTTCGAAACCAGCCCAAACGTGGCCGCCTCACTAGCCTCTAAACTACTCGAACTCAACAAGGAACGTCGCGCGCTTGGCGATCGTCTGTGGAAGAAACTGCTGCCGCGAGCCTACAGATCGCTGGATGACTTTGCCGGTAAAATGCTGATAGTCGCGGACTTTGAGATTCCCAGGGGAATTACGGGCATCCTCGCCACCCGTCTTCAGAGAGCCATCGCTCCCGTAGCCGTTGTAATTGCCATAAAAGATGAGAAGGCATCAGGCTCGATTCGATGTGGTTCCGCTATTAACGCCCTTGACTGGCTCAATGCGGCGTCACAGCTCTTCGACGACTTCGGCGGACATCCTCAAGCCGGTGGTTTTTGCATTTCCAGCGCCAAGATTGCCCAGTTGATACGAGTTAGCCGGAAGTGGATTAGCCGAGTCAAAACCGACGAGGCAAAAACCACAAGGCCACCCGTCGATGCCGAACTATCGCACCGGGAATTCTCGCGCCTAGGTCCAAGGGGTATCGAAAAACTCCTTAAGCGTCTAGAACCCTATGGCCAGGGCTTTCCCTCATTAGTCTTTCTAACCCGCGAAGTTAGAATTTTTCAGGCAGGCCTGGTTGGAAAACCCGGGAAGCATCTCAAACTTCTGGTTTCGCTGGGCTCAAACCGATGGCCCGCCCTCTGGTGGGATGGTGCAAAAAACTATGGTTCATTAATCAAGGTTGATGATGAAGTGGATCTGATATATAAATTGGATCGTGACCTCTGGCGTGGCATAGATGCACGCCGACTCACAATTCTGGAGGCCTCGCCGTGCAGCATCTAGAGAAGCGCAGTTTCTCCTATTGGATGAGAGGCACCTCTCGTCCAATCTATCTCCTGGTTCTCCTTATCATTCCAGCCATACTTGGCGGTACCAGTCCAATCTTACTAGCGCCTGATTACACCGAACCCGGAGCCGTGGTTCAGATAATGATTGCCGGCGATCCGATGGACAACATAGTTGTAACGCTAAGAAACCAAGACGACATAGCCATAAGCCGCAACGAAGGATTCAACTGGAAAACTCCTACCGGTCGCCGTGTTTCAACAGCTCTCTTAGGCATACCCGCAAACCTAGAGCCGGGCCCCTATCGCCTGGTAGTAGATGCTACGCTGGGTAGAAGCCAGTGGCGCCTAGAACGCGGCGTCAGGCTCAGCGCCGTAAGATACTCCGAAGAGGTAATCAAGTTGAACGAGAAGATGAACGCCCTCTACACGGATGAGTCAGGGCGAAAAGAGGCCGAGGCTAGGCAGTTCTGGGCAGTTTTGAATACACCCAACAAAACCGCGATACATCAAATCGGATCATTGAGCAATCCCATGAAAAATGGTGTTCTTACGGCATACTTCGGAGATAGACGCCGATATCACATGCCGGATGGTTCCGAATCATCTTCCATACATGGGGGCTACGATCTGTGGGCGGAAATTGACGCCCCAGTGGAAGCCTCCGGCCGCGGTCGCGTGGTGCTCGCCGCTGATAGATTACTAACCGGAAACACCGTGATAATCGAGCACCTGCCCGGTGTTTTTACCGTGTACTTTCACATGGATTCCATCGATGTGAGAGAGGGTGAGCTTGTAGAGCAGAATCAACGTATAGGTACAATAGGCGATACAGGTTTTGCAACAGGCAGGCACCTGCACTGGGAACTCCGCATAGGATTTACGCCAGTCGATTCCAAGTACTTCCTCGAAAAACCTCTTCTTGACACGGATGCCTTGATCGGTAAGATGTAGTGGCATTTTGCGGCTAAGCTTAACTTTTAAATGCGAAGGAGGTGATTTCAGATCGCCTACGTTAGAATCAACGACGACGAACCCCTGGAGAAAGCCATTCGACGCTTCAAGCGGATGGTGGAAAAAGAGGGGATTATTCGGGAATTCAAAAAACGGGAATACTTTGAAAAACCGTCCGCAATTAGAAATCGAAAGAGAAAGGCCATGGAACGCAAGCAGTTGAAGAAGATACGCAAGGCTCTCAATAGCTCACGCTACTAGTATTCGATTCCGAACTAACCATGAAGGAAAACTACACCGGTTTTGAAACCCTTTCGGTGGATTCGCTGCCTGAGTACCGTGCCAGCGGTATTCAACTACGCCATTACGCCACCGGCGCCCAGATTTACAAGGTATATGCTGATGATTCGGAGAACCTGATATCATACATATTCAGAACGCCGCCGGCAGATAATAGCGGTGCGGCGCATATACTCGAGCACGCGGTGCTCTGTGGCTCCAAGCGCTATCCACTAAAGGATCCCTTCCTTGTTATGCTAAAGGGAAGCGCCCATACCTTCCTAAATGCAATCACCTATCCGGACAAAACTGTCTATCCGGCGGCCAGCACCATAAAGGCCGATTACTTCAATCTGCTTAGGGTGTATGGGGATGCCGTGTTCTTCCCCCAACTACGCCCTGAGGTTTTCGCCCAGGAAGGGCATCGGCTCGAGTACGATGAAGAAGGGAGGCTGTGTCGGGCGGGGATTGTATTAAATGAAATGAAGGGCGCCTATTCTTCCCTGGAATCGGTTGTGGAGGACTACGCCCTACGTCTGCTGTTCCCGGATTCTCCATACGGATGGGATTCCGGCGGCAACCCTTCATATATTCCATCCCTTGGCTATGAAAAACTCAAGGTATTTCATCAGAACTACTACCATCCTTCCAATGCCCGTGTCTTCCTCTATGGGAATGCGGATTTAGGGGAATGCCTGCGAATACTTGATGGAGAATTCTTCTCCCACTTCGAGAGAAGAGAAATTGATTCGCGGATAGGGCTTCAGCAACTCTGGGAAAGTCCACGGCGCGTGGAGGTGGCTTGGCCCTGCGACGATTCAACCGCGGAGCGAAGCACCATCAGCATAAGCTGGCTTCTCAGCGGCGAAAATGATTCGCAATCCGCGCTCAGCACCCAGGTACTCTCATCCATATTGCTGGGCCACGGTGGCGCTCCACTGCAAAAAGAGATTATAGACAGCGGCCTGGGAGAAGACCTATCCCCAGTTAGCGGTTTGGATACCAATCTGCGTCAACTGGCCTTTTCGGTGGGACTAAGGGGAACAAATCCCTCGAAACGTGATGACTTTGAGAAGTTGGTTATGAGAACCCTCGAGAAATTGGTTAAGAATAAACTCGACTCCGAGCTAGTTGAGGGAGCCATGAGGTTGGTGGAATTTCGGATACGAGAAATTCGCGGCGGCTCGCCCTTTGGACTGCGACTTATGAAACAGGCGCTAAAGGCTTGGCTGCACGATAGGGCACCAATAGAAAGCTTAGCCCTGGAGGATTCCATGGAAACCCTTCGCGGCAGGGTGCAAAGGGGATACTTTGAAGAGATTATCAGCCGGGAACTTATTCAGAATTCCCATCGCTCAACGCTAACGATCGTACCAAGTTCCGGATTCGGCGTACGCAGGCTCGCAAGGGAACGAGGAGAACTGGATAGGCTTCAAAAACAGGAACTCGATGCGAGAGCGATTCGGAGATCGCTTAAGAGATTGAGAACCTTTCAGAACACCCCGGATTCGAGAAAGGCCTTGAAGCGGATACCGTTTTTGAAACGGAGCCAACTACCGCGAGAGGTTCGCATCCTGCCTTTAGAGAAGATTGATCGGAGTGAGTGCTATATGCACACGACTTTTACGAATAAGGTGAGCTATCTTGTTCTTGCCTTTGATTTGACCGGCCTGGATGCGCGGCTGCAGCCTTGGCTGCCGTTATTCGGCCGAGCTCTCACCGAGGTGGGGTTACCAGGTGTTCCCCATCAGGACGTTGCGGTTGAATTGTCTCTTAAGACCGGCGGACTGAACTGCTCCTTGGAGGTTTCATCCATTCATCCCAGTGCCAAAGGAGGTTTGAAGCGTCATCTTTTTGTTCGACTAAAGGCCCTGAATCACCAGTGGGAAGAGGCGCTGGAGATTACGCGGCGCCTGCTAGTATCGGCCGATTTTTCCGATTCAAGCCGTCTAGGCGATTTGCTCTCGGAACTCAGGAACGATTATCGCGCTGTTCTTGTGCCTTCCGGTCATGATTTTAGCTCGAATCGAGCTGCCGCAAAGCACTCGATTGCAGCTTCCTGGGAAGATTTCTGGTACGGCATCGAGCAGATACTCTTCCTCGGTGGCGCGAAGGCTACTGAAGCCGTATCAGCGCTAAGTGAAATTCAGAAGCATCTAATCAGGCGGGAAAATCTGTCGGCAGTATTCACATCAGACGAGGAGTTTGCCGAGAGGGGACTTTCGAATACCCTCGACATGATTAACGCCCTTCCCGTAAGTTCACCCGCGCCACCGGCGGCTGAACCTGAACTATTCAGGCATGAAACTCTGGGGGAAACCATTTCTACAGCCGCCTCGGTTACGTTCTCATCCCTCAGCCTGCCTGCCCCCCTGCTTGGCAGTCCGGAGCACGCCAGGCTGGGACTCCTGGCTCACATACTCAAAACCGGTTATTTATGGGAGAACATCCGCATGAAGGGGGGAGCCTATGGAGCCTTTGCCTCCCTGGCGGTTCTCGAGGGAACCTTCACTTTCAGCACCTATCGGGATCCCGTGATTCTACCCTCCCTGAAAAGTTTCAGGGATTCCCTTGAATGGACAATCTCCAAGTTGAAAAATCGAACGGTGGATATGGCCGTGGTAGGCTCGATAGGCAGGGAACTTCAGCCATTTGGTCCCGGCGAGAGAGGTCTTGTAGCCTTTAAGAGAAGCTTGTATGGAATTACCGATGAGATTAGACAGACGCGACGAGATGCTCAACTTGGAGCAAGCGCCGAGGACTTGAAACAGGAGGCTGCGGCCCTCCTTGCCAAATGGGATAAGCGCTCAATCACCATTATCGGCGGAGCGAATCTGCTTAGTGTAGCCGCCGCCGCGTCTCCCGAACTTGCCCAATCGCGGATAGAGCTTCCTTCTTAGATACTGCCCGGGCCAAGAAGCCATGAATACCAGTGGACCGTAGAGAGCCCAAAAGGCTCCAGTGCTTTGTATGCTAACCCCGCTCAGCCGTAGAAAAAACGCCACCAATATGCCGGCCAAGCTAAGGAACCAAATCCAACTGAGCACCAGCTCTCGTCCGGCAATCCATCTTTTCCCACCGCTTATTGCAAGGGGGATTAAACCCAGGAGCACCGTCGGCATGCTCGGCAAGATATTGATGTTGTTATAGGCGGCCGTATGGTTGGTGAAAAGCATTAAGAAGCCGAGTATCAGTCCCGGGATGCCGGCAAGAAGAATAATCAATGCACGTAGCAGTCCTCCGCCCAGGTTCCATAAGAGGCCAAGAGCGAAGCTAAGCGCCAAAAGCCAAGGCCATAGTATTCGCGGCTCTCGCGGCACGGGAGGGCGAGTGGATTTTCTGAGTACGATTTCCTCATCGGCCAGCACCCGAATTACGCCATCGCGCCCTAGATACTCGAAACCGAGCACAGTATCGGCCACCACCTGAGGGATGAACATCAGATCCCAAAGACTTATTGCCTCATCCTGCTTCTCGCCAAGTAGGAAGTGTAGCAAAACCTCGTTAAAAAAAGATGGCCGTGCCCCAGTTCTTGCATAGTGTCTATAAGTCTTATCAGGGACAGATTCGGTGGCTGTCCGCAAGGTTCCCCCCGTAACATTGTTCAGAATATCGCGAATTATCGTTGAGCAATTATTCAAGAAGTAATCATACAGGTATTCTCGATTCTCCGGAAGGGTCCACCAACGCAGGGTAGCATCCAGCTCTTGCAGCTCCTCAATTCCAAGATTCAGAGGATAAAGACTCAAGTTCCTATTCTCTTGCATAGTCTGATTGATGAATAATTCTGTTTCTGTAACCGAGCCAAGATAAATCATACGTCCCATAATGAAATCAGCGTAGAAATTATCCGCGTAGAATGAAAAATTCCCGAAATCGTAGAATGGACTAGACTCCTTCGAATCATCTTTGATGATTATTCCAATGTGGCCCCAGTACTCGTACATAGCGTCGCCGGGACCCACAACAACAAGACTGGCTTCAATTGGTTCGCCCGCGACAAACCCGGGCTTGGCGCAGAGAAGAAATGAAAACAGAACAGTGAACTCGTAAACAGATCTTTTCAATGTTCAGGAGTATACACCGCCAAATGGGGATGCGCAAATGTTGAATAATCGAGTATGATTATATAACTTGAATTAGAAGGAGCTGGCAATGATCGAAAAAGAAGCGCTGGTTGTAGCCTCCAAGGTGAGGGCCTATATCAAAACGACGGCAAATATGAAATGCTCGTCTGCCGTTATTGACAATCTTTCCGGCAAGGTGCGTGAAATGTGCGACAAAGCCGTCGAAAACGCAAAATCCGCGAATCGAAAAACCGTGCTGGAAAAGGATTTCTAATACGAGAACTCGTACCGAAACTCCGAGTCTCATGGTTATTCACTCTTTGCCGAGATGCATTTCGACTCGGCAACGGGGACGATCGTGGATTCTATCCGGCAATACCCGCCTAGCTCCGGGTACCCCGGGGATATCGCCATCCTGCCTAGGCCTCAGGGTTTTTAGGCAGTTCCACTCTTTCAAGTTCTAATCGCCACTCCTGTATCCACGCCGCGCTCTCTATTTTACCCTGCGAAATAGAGGTTTTCGACGCCCAAGCCTCCGATTAAGCCTTCTGCGCTTGACGGCGGCCTGCTTCTTCTCCATGGTGAGTCGTAGTTCTCTGCGCTGTATTTCTTCTTTTAAAGCCAGAATCCAGGGGCGCATCCCATCCTCGTTAGGCTCCAGGTTGGAGATATTTGCCGAAGAATCGATGCCAGTGGTGCCATTTAGGGTGGCCCCCGTGAAATCAGTGGTGTGCAAATCCGTGGCCGCCAAGTCTGCCCGGCTCAGATCGGAATTCGAAAGGTTGCAGTGTTCGAGGCGCGCTCCGCGAAGGTTTGCTCCCACTAGGGAAGCTCCCTGCAGTTTCGCCTTAACCAGATTGGCGCGAGCCAAATTCGCTCCGCTCATATCCGAATCGCAGAGATCGGCACCCATGAGATTTACCTCACCAAGCGGCAAATCTCTTAGGGATGCCCCCGCAAGGCGCGCGTGAAAGGAGGAGCCCATCTTGCGGACATAGCTGTTCCAGAAACTGATGTCGCCCCTCTGCACCGACTCAACTAGGCGAGCCAAGTGCTGAGGGTTGCCCCGGAAATTTTTCTGCGCTCCCGCCACATTCACCTCCGCACGCTAGTCGAGCCGTAGTCTTGGTGTTTGGGTTCCATGCTAAGCTAGATTACAATTGAAGTCTATGTGCGAGAGACTAGTCCCAGCCCAGTTTCATCTTGATACGACTCACTTCCACATCTTTGCGAACTGCTTCGGGAAGATCGAATTCCAGGAGTCGTTCGAATATCTTTTCGCGTTCCTCATTTTTCCCAAGGTCCTTATAGGCGCAGTTAAGAGCGTAGTGATTCCGGTAGTCTCGCGGAGCGAGTTTGATAGATTTTTGCAATAGGCGCAGGCCGTCGGATTTCTTTCCCATTATGCTATACAGTATGCCTAAATTGCGAAGCGCGGAGGCATTTTGGGGGAAAATAGCGAGAGATTTGCGAAGATTCTCCATGGATAGATTTACATCGCCCATTCTGAATCTGGCGCAGCCGAGCGCCTCCCATGCATAGGGGTTTGAATCATCGTTACCGATGTAGTGAAGAAGGGCTCGAATCGCCTTCTCGTTCTCTCCGGTTTCCGTATAGGCAATGCCAATATCGCATATCGCCCTAAGGTTAGCCGGATTTTCCAGAATAATTTCGGAAAGAAGAAGCTTAGCCTTCTCGAATGCACCTTCGCGCATAAGTAGCTCTGCCTGGTCGATCATTTGCAACTCCAGAAGTCCGTAAATTCATTAACGGAGCCCTCTCCCAGATGATTAAGCAAAAACCTCGTCTCTTTGGATGAGACATGTGGAACTAGGACTGTTTTGCGGCGTGAGTCATGCCGTCCTGTCTTATAGGAGCTTGGTTACTTATTCGGGAACGATTCGTATTGCGCCCTTATCCGCGCTGGAAGCCATATGGGCATAGGCCCTTAGCGAATCGCTTACCGTTCTCTCACGCCGGGGCTTCCAGGCGGCATCGCCCTTGGCCGTTTCCGCTTGCCGGCGGCGGGTTAGTTCGATGGCGTTTAGTCGGAGACTTAGGCTTCGTTTTGGGATGTCTATATCTATTATATCGCCATTTCGAACCAGGGCAACCGCGCCTCCCGCCGCCGCTTCAGGAGATATGTGGCCGATGGAGAGCCCCGAGGTACCGCCGGAGAAGCGTCCGTCTGTCAACAGCGCGCAAACCCTGCCCAAGTTCCGCGATTTCAAGTAACTAGTGGGGTATAGCATCTCCTGCATTCCAGGGCCCCCCTTAGGCCCCTCATAGCGGATTACAAGCACATCGCCGGCAATGATTTCTCCATCCAGAATGGCGCTAACGGCAGTTTCCTGGGAATCAAACACTTTTGCGACACCCGAGAAGCGCAGGTTTGATTCATCTACGCCGGCGGTTTTCACCACTGCTCCATCCTCTGCCAGGTTGCCAAATAAAATCGCAAGACCCCCGTCCTTCGAATAGGCATTTGCCGTATTTCTTATGCAGCCCGAGGTTCTATCCAAATCCAGCTCCTTGTAGCGAGCGGACTGGCTGCCCATCAGAATGCTAGGTCTGCCGCCGGGGGCCGCTCGGTAGAGCAGTTTTGCGGCTTCGGATGAGTCTATCCCGGCTATATCCCACTCATTCAAAGCTGCCCCCAGGCTGGATGCATCAATTCGATTGGCAGTTTCATCTATAAGCGCCGCCCGGCGAAGCTCGCCAAGTATACCGAGAATCCCGCCGGCCCTGTGAACATCTTCGATGTGGTACTCAGTTGAGTTGGGACTCACCTTGCAAAGACACGGAACCTTCCTGCTTAGTCTGTCTATATCGCTTAGGTTGAAATCCACCCCTCCACTTCCGGCAATAGCCAGTATGTGAAGAATCGTATTAGTGGAACCCCCCATGGCGATATCGAGGGCCATGGCGTTTTCGAAGGCCGCCTTGTTTGCAATACCGCGGGGCAGAACCGTAGAATCTTCCTCGCTGTAATAGCGCTCGGCGAGTTCGACTATTAACCTGGCCGCGCGAACAAAAAGACCAGTCCTATCAGCATGAGTTGCCAGAATAGTGCCATTTCCCGGTAAACCTAGGCCAAGAGCCTCCACAAGACAGTTCATCGAGTTGGCTGTGAACATTCCGCTGCATGAGCCGCAGGTTGGACAGGCGGCATTTTCCACCGCTCTCAGCTCCTCCTCGCTCACCGATTTATCGCCCGCCATCACCATGGCATCGATAAGATCCAATTTCTTCTTGTCCGTTCTACCGGCCTCCATGGGTCCGCCGGATACAAAGACAGTTGGAATGTTCAGTCTCATGGCGGCCATTAGCATTCCGGGAGTTATCTTGTCGCAGTTGGAAATACACACTAGGGCATCAGCGCAGTGGGCGTTAACCATGTATTCCACACTGTCGGCGATTATCTCCCTCGAGGGCAGGGAGTAGAGCATTCCTCCGTGCCCCATCGCGATTCCGTCGTCCACCGCGATAGTGTTGAATTCCGCGGCAAAGCAACCCTCCTCCTCGATTCGCCTTTTCACCAACTGACCGACATCATGCAGATGCACATGCCCGGGAACAAACTGAGTGAATGAATTGGCGATGGCGATAAGTGGCTTGGACATCTGGGATTCAGTCATCCCATTTGCCCTCCATAGAGCCCGGGCACCGGCCATAAGACGGCCATTCCTGCTTGTAGCGCTTCTTAGTTTCTTAGCCATTGATAGTCCCCGCGGAACAGTATAAGCGAAGTTGTCCAGTTCCTTCCAGATTGAGTTTTTTCATAGGCATCTATTATCCAGCCTCAGGGAGATATCGGTGCCCTACGAATGTTTTAGAGTTAGAGGCATTTCCATGATGCTCAGGAAGAACTCTTATTTTTGACGCCGGGCTTAAGGGTTTCGACGAAGATCCGCTCGGCCGCATCGAAGCCGTTGGCTCAACTCCGATCAGCACGAGCGGCACCGCTGGAACACTTCGGCCTTGTCGAATGACATTCAACAAGTCGCGTTCATAATATGGCACACCGCTCGACATCTGATTCTCAAGCGCCTTCATCGGAAGAACTTCCACCCCAACATCGATGATATCGGACACGTAGAAACTGAGATGTTTGACAAACAAATCGTGCGCGACAAACGCATACTTGCCAAACTGGATTTCGACGGCAACACGGTCTTTCACGAAATCGGTTTGATTGTATGACATGATCGGCTTGTGGCCTTTGCGCGTTTTTTCCCTCGACACCTTGGTTCGGCATGCTTCGGCATCCACTTGTGCAATCACGTCCATGAGCTCCGTCCGCAGGTGCGGGCGGTGAACGATCAGGTATTCTTCGCCGTTGAGGTGCGAATACCGTGCACCAATCCGCATCAATGCCCACCATTCGGCAAGGCGGGATCGTAGATTGGCTTGCCCATCGGGCGTATGTGCAGTTTACCTTCACACCAATCCGCCACACGTTGCCGCGCGATTTCGACGTATTCCGGCATGATATCGCAGCCGTAGGCGGCGCGGTTATGCAACAACGCGGCGATAATAGCTGACCCGACGCCCATGTATGGATCCAGCACGGCGTCTCCTTCGTTTGTCAGGGAGAGCACGTGGATGGTCTTTTCCGGGTGGTTGTTTTTGACGTTCGGAAACGCCCAGACGTCCGATGGATTCTTGCCTTTCGGGTTGCCCGACAGTTGACCCGCGTTCGGCCCCTAGAAATGTTTTTTGTTCGGGTATTTCGAGGGGATGCGAATAGGGTTGAGATTAAACGTGTAGTCGTCTGAGCGCGTAAACCACAGAATTGTTTCATGCCGCCCTGAAAAGCGTTTCTGACAATGCAGGCCGTGACCGAATGTCCAGACGATTCGATTCCTCAACTTGAGGCCATGATTCTTGAACAAATCATAGAGCAGGATGTCGAGAGGGAACACCTCCCCCTCGTCGATGTGGTTACCTACCTGCCAACAAACGGAGCCCGTGGATGGAGGAGACGAACCACCTCAGCGATACAGGTTGCTTGTTCCTCGATATAGAGTTTGCGCGTCTTTTGGGGCTCATACGCCTTGCCGATGTTGTACGGCGGGGAAGTGACGATGAGGCGCATCAACCGGTCCGGCAGTTTTCGCATATAGCGGAGATTATCTTCATAAGCAATATCGGCCTTTTGGCCTACTTTTATGGCCATGCGCTCCATTTCTCCTTCCGCTATGCAAACAGATACCGCGACGGCCGGGCCGGCCGAGCTCCTCAACCACTGAGGTTCCGGAAGCCGATGTGTCCTCTCTGAAACAGCTCTAATACTAAGCATCAATATCCCGCTTGCCAATCCCCCGCTTTCATAACTTAGTCTGTACGCGCCCGCGACTCTCAGATAGTGCGCTATCTCCCTACTGATGCCGCCGGAATCTTATGGATTATATACTTGACTAAGCCGTCTGGCCTCGTAAGAAGCGCCAACATTGTTCCTCAAACTCATTAGTCGACCGAAGCTGATTCGGTCGTTTCGTAAGGTTTGTGTGATGCTTCGGCTCCTTTTTCCATCGTTACCAATTTCCCTGCCTTATCGGTTGTCACGCGGGATCACGCCTCATCGATAAAGAAGGCCTCGATCAGCGCCGCTCGAATATGTCCCATGCTGATATGTCGGCAATTGTGGACAGCCAGATTCGAATGCGCGATCCGGTTTGCTTTCCGCAATGTCTCTGTCAGTCGGTGCTTCTTTTTTTGAGAACAATGCCGTCGATACCGCCCCAGTTGCCGGACGAAGCCTGCTATAGGCAACAACGGCAGTTCAAAGGGTGGGAAAATTTTGTATTGGAACCAAGGTGAAACCCTGATTGTTAGCCTCCGTCGCCCCTGTGTTCTCGGGAGTAGGGATTGGGATTTTTGGATACGAGAGCTCTTTTCGATGTGTCGCGGAGCCCGGCGTAATCATTATTCAGAATACGAAATACGCTTCTCTGGCCGGCTCTCACGAAGTATCATAGTTATCTCGTGAATTCTGCGCCTATATTCTGGAGAAGCCCGTCACCTCAGGAATACATTGTCTGAAAATGGAGTTTGGACATTGGAAGTTACTCCAGCCTGTTTAACCTCGTTTGGAGAAGGTTTCTGGACGATTGGAACAGACGGGTTGTTAATTTCTCCGCTTATCGCGAATGTGGTTTTCGGCAAGCCTCTAGGGAGCGAATGAAATTTTGCCGCGATTAATCAGTGTATTTTGGGGTTTAAACCCCGCTGAAATGGATGTTGATCCCCCTGTTCCAACTGGATTAGAATGCTTATAGCGTCGAGGCACAACTGGGCTCGAGAATCAGGGCCGCGGAGATGTCAGGGTGTTGGATAGATAAGTCTAGAAGGTACTTCGCTCCCGGGGGATAGAGGGATGTCTCTGAAAGCAAGCATAGTTGGCTCTAATTATCACATGCACAATGAATTCTGCGATGGTGAGGGTTCTATCGAGGACTATGTTCGAGCTGGAATGGAGAGGGGCTTTGCCGCGCTTGGATTTAGTTCTCATGCTCCAATTCCGGTTGAAAACGATTGGACGCTGAAAGAGGAGCACCTCGGTTTGTATCTCGCGGAGCTAGAGAGGCAGAGAAGGAAGTGGAAAGGTAGGATCGAGATTTACAAGGGACTGGAAATCGACTATATTCCTGGTTCACAGTCTCCGGAAGATTCCAAGTGGAATGAGCTTGGTTTGGATTTTGCGATTGCATCGGTGCATTCCACCTGTCCCTTGGAACAGAATCCCAGTTATGCCTGCGTTGATAGTTCCGAGGATGCGATTGAATGGCTGCTCGACAATGTCTATCAGGGCTCGTTCGAATTTCTCAGCGAGGCTTATTTTGCACGAGTTGCGGAGCTGGTACGGCTTGGAGGCTTTGTTATTCTGGCCCACTTCGATGTGCTGAAGAAGAGGAATAACGATAATAAATACTTCTCGGAGGATGCCGGATGGTATCGCCGCCACGTTGCTTCCGCCCTGGAAGCCCTAGCGGCGAGTGATAAGATTATGGAGGTCAATACCGGCGAGATATGCAGGAGCGCTTTGGATGTGGTTTATCCCTCGCCATGGATATTGGCCAAGGCGGCAAAACTGGGTATCAGGATTGTGATTAATTCGGATGCCCATCGTCCGAGGGATATCGATTGTCATTTTGAGGAATCGGTTGCCCTTTGCAGGGACGTAGGCTACAATGAAATATGGGCGCTCTTGGATGGGGCTTGGACGGCGTTGTCTATGTAGTGCTTGGATGCCTATGATACTTAGAGTGCTGCACGATACCGTCCCGATTCCCTATGAGCAAGCGCTAACCCGTCAGTACGAACTCCATGAGAGTCGCCTGGCGAATAAGATTCCCGATACACTTTGGCTCCTTGAGCACCCTGCGGTTATTACTACCGGACTTCGCGGTAACCAAAGCCATAACATCCTGGTTAATCCCTTCACTCACGGTGTGGCTGTTATCAATAGCGATAGAGGCGGCGAGGTTACTTACCATGGACCCGGTCAGATGGTTGGTTATCTGATTGCATCGATCGAGGCGCATCACCATCGGGTGCGAACGCTTGTGAGGAATATAGAGGCCGCCTTTATACGATATCTTGTCGATTTGCATAATATCGAGGCAAATGCGCACCCAGATCATACAGGCGTTTGGGTTGCTAACGATAAAATCACCGCCATTGGCATCGCTCTCAGGAAGAAAATCACACTTCATGGCTTTGCTTACAATGTCAACACCAATCTCTCCCATTTCGATTGGATAGTGCCATGCGGTATTCGTGATGGCGGCGTAACCTCTCTCGAGAAGATAACGGGAGTCTCGCACAACCTCGTTGCCGAGGGTTATGCCATTGCCTGTGCATTGGGTGAGACTTTGGGCTACACTAAAGTCGAGATTAATCTCTAACTTTTTTGAGTTCTGTTTCTAGGATTGAGTATGGGGAAGGATGATTACAAGCAGCGGTTGAAGCACACTGGTAGAAACGATGGCTGTCCCTGTGGTTCGGGGAAGAAGTACAAGAAATGCCATTTGGAAAAAGATGAGGCATTGGAGCGAGCGGAGTTAACGTCCGCGGCCTCCGAGCGTGAGACGGCTCCAACCGGGGCCGAAATCGACAAGCAGGATGGCGGCAGGGCAGGTAAGTGGCGTAACGAGAGACAGAAGGTTGGCAAGGCGCGTAGTGGTTCAGATACGCACCCGAATATACCGCGACGCGGCGCCGTCTAAGTTTCCCACCACATGCTTTGGGATTGGCTATTCTATCCGGTAAGCCCGACTGAATATTGGTGATAGCGCGGATTACCTCGTCCTTCAGTTGCCTGATAGCGAGTCTAACTCCTTTAGCCAGATATCCGCCTGAGCGTCGGAGGGCATTCGCCAATCCGCTCGCGGGGATAGCGCGATTGTTCCAACCTTGGGACCATCGGGCAGGCATGAGCGCTTGAATTGCTGGGAAAAGAAGCGTATGTAAAACACCCGCAGCCATTTTCTTATTGTTCGGGGTTCATAGGTAGTTCCGAAGGCATTCGCGGCAAGGGTACATACTCTTCCCGGACCAAAACCATAGCGGATTGCATAATACAAGAAGAAATCATGTAACTCATAGGGGCCAATCTCATCTTGGGTTTTCTGGCTTATATTCCCCTTTGAATCCGGAGGTAGTAACTCTGGGCTGATAGGAGTATCCAATATGTCCAGCAGTGTATCGCGAATCTCATTTTGGGTATGGTTTTCGGCAAACCACCTTATTAGATATTGGACAAGCGTTTTGGGAACCCCGGAATTGACCGAGTAATTTGAAATGTGGTCGCCGCTGAAGGTACACCAGCCTAGAGCCAGTTCAGAAAGATCTCCAGTTCCGATAACCAAAGCGCCAAGCATATTGGCCTTGTTCATAAGGAGGGCGGTACGGTGTCGAGCCTGAATGTTTTCAAAGGTGATATTATCAGCTTGGCCACTGTGACTGAGTTCTTCCATCTGCAATTTGCAAGATTCTCGGATATCAATCGTTTCGAGTTCGACGTCGAGCGCCGTGCACAGTTTTGTCACGTTTCCAAGGGTTCTCTTTGTAGTGCCGAAGCCGGGCATGGTTAGGGCGTGAATCCCGCCGCGTGGCAGCGAGAGTCTGTCTAGGGCTTTGATTACTACCAGCAGGGCGAGTGTGGAGTCTAGGCCGCCGGACAGGCCCAGCACGGCCTTCTCAATGCTGCTATGCTCCATACGTGTTGCCAGAGCCGCGGCTTGGATGGAAAATATTTCCCTGCAACGCAAATTTCGTTCCGTCTCGTTGCTTGGTACAAAGGGTTGGGGGGAAATTGCCCTGAGAATGGTCTTTGCTCCTTCCGTTGCAGGAGTTTTGAGCGCTATGTCTCTGTGGCTGTATTCCCCGAGTTCCCTTCTTGCAGCGGACCCGAAGCTACGAGAAATTCTGCGTTCGTGATTGAGCAATTCCACATCGATATCCGCGAGCAACTGGTCCCCTCCCATTGGGAAGCGTTGACTTTCGGCAAGAATTCGCCCGTTTTCCACGATTAGGGCATGACCCCCAAAAAGGGTATCAGTACTGGATTCGCTTGGACCCGCCGAGCAATAGATGTAGGCGGCAAGGCATCTGGCAGACTGGTTCTTTATGAGTTCTCGCCTGTAATCTGCCTTAGCGACTAGCTCGCTGGATGCAGAAGGGTTTAGCAAAATTTGGGCTCCGGCGATAGCATGCCTTGAGGATGGCGGAATGGGAGCCCAGAGATCTTCGCAGATTTCCAACGCGAGGCTGAGGCCTTCATCATCGTTAAAACAGAGATTTGCGCTGAAGGGCACAGGCTGCCCGCTTATTTTCACATGAGCCTCTCCGGCTTCATCGGACGATGCGAACCAACGATTTTCGTAGTATTCCTGTGAATCGGGCACATAGGTTTTGGGTACAATGCCCAAAATTCTGCCGCCCTGTCCAACCAGGGCGCTGTTAAACAGCCGGCCCTGCTGAGAGATAGGTAGGCCAAAAACGATTATACCCTCGCTACACTCCCTTATTATTCTTAGAGCCTGAGTTTCCACCTCCTCTAATAGGCGAGACTGGAAGAATAAATCCGCGCAGGTGTAGCCACTTAAGGAGAGTTCTGGGAATAGTATCAAATCTGCACCGTTATTTCGGCACTTGGCATAGCTTTGAATGATGGATTTGGCGTTGTGCGTTGGATTCGCCGGCTTCACGGTGGGAATTGCGCAGGCAACGCGAAGGTAAGTACTGGCTCTCATAGTTCATTGTAACAATCTGAGTTGTAGCATCCAAGTGTTCCGTGTTACTCCCGGCTGAATCTTAGCTATGCCAATGGATTCGAGCTATATGTCGATTCTAAACTACCCGCGTGTGAATGTTGGGATTTAAGTACAAGAAAATATATTGGGTTTATAATCTGTTCATATTCGGGGGCGATATTCTGAGGTAATAAATACTTGAGGAGGTATTTCGAATGAGGGTTACTATTGCTGTAACTTTGACGCTTTGTTTGGCAGTCTCCGCGTTTGCTTCCGGCGAGAGGCAAGAGGTTTTTCCTGATAAGTGGGGCAAGGGGTTCTTAGTGGAGGAAATGCCTGAACCCCAGGTTTATAACGGGACTTTCAGGATGGAGGAAGGCGAGTATCCGGCGATTCTTAGCGATGAGGGGAAACTCTACTATCTTATGTTTCCGGGCATGCTTGTGATTCCAAATGAGGGAGTCAACCTACCACCGGTCGATGGTGCCGCGCTGAGCATCGAGGCTTTTAAAACACCTTTTTCACCCGTGCATTTGATGGTTATTTCAGCCAAGGTAAACGGGGAAGAAATTGACTTACAATGGTATGATCACTGGCACGATGAATGGTCCGGCGCTTACGGAGGAAGGGGTTGGAAAGGTCGCCGCGGACATCGCGGTTATTATTACGGCCCTGGCTGGGGCGGTTACGGACCCTGGGGTGGCCCTGGCTGGGGCGGTTACGGACCCTGGGGTGGCCCTGGCTGGGGCGGTTATGGACCCTGGTGTGAACCTGGCTGGGGCGGTTATGGACCCTGGGGTGAACCTGGCTGGGACGGTTATGTACCCTGGGGTGAACCTGGCTGGGATTATCCTGAAAACTAAACCACCCACCATTACCCTGCTCCCTTGGCCCACTGGGTTAAGGGAACAGGCGTCGTTGACCGGCTTAATACCGGATCTGTTTGGGAGGTTCTTCGAGAAGAGTGACTGTTCTTATTGTTGAGGATGAGGAAGGCTTAAACAAGATTATCTGTGATTATCTAGTGTCGATTGGTTGGCAGACAATTAGCGCTCGAGATGGGCTTGAGGCTCTGGGGCTATTTCGCGAGAGGAGCGTGGATTTTGTGCTGCTTGATATCATGATTCCCGGACTCGATGGGCTGGATGTAATGCGCCGAATTAGAGGAAGCTCGCACACACCGGTGATTTTTATTACAGCGATGGCCGAGGAATCCGATAAGTTAATCGGACTGGAACTCGGTGCGGACGACTATATCACTAAGCCCTTTAGCTTGAGGGAGATGGCGGCGCGGATTCGCTCCGTTATGCGCAGAGTTGCGGTGGAGTCGGGCGAGCATGAGCAAGACAGCCTACGGGTTTCAAATCTGGAGTTGGATACGAGTCGTCGACGCGTGAATTTCTCGGGACGTGCCTTGGATTTAACTACTGCTCAGTTTGATATACTCCATGGCTTTATGAGGCAGCCCGGTAGGGTTTTTTCGCGTACTGAGATAATGGAATTCTTTCAAGACCACGCATGGGAGGGTTATGAGCGCACAATCGATGTTCATATCAAGAATATTCGTAAATCGGTAGTGAGAGCGGGGGGGCATCCCGGATTCATTCAAACGGTGCGGGGGATAGGCTATCGGCTCTTGGAAGAGAGGCCGAGGGAGGAAGTGTGAGATTTTCGCTTAGGGGGAAAATACTCGGTTCTTTTGCCTTGGTGGTGCTGCTCGCTCTGGCGGCGGCAGTGGGAACGGGCAATCATCTTACTCGCAACCGTTATGACAACTTCGTTTTCGAGCAGGATTTTATGCGCGCCGAGTGGCTTTCGAAGGAACTTGGGGAATGGACGGCCGAGGCTGGGGGAGCCGCTGGGCATGAGATGCACCATCCTCTGCCGCCGCATATCGGTGGTGGAAAGAGAATGATGGATAAGGAAATGGAGATTATGGAGAGCTGGATTAGCTCCCACATCGTGATTACCGATCTTTCGGGCAGGGTGCTGTATGACGGTGCCGACTATGGCCGCGGTAGACTCGCGCCTGAAAATCCGAATCGGGTTCCCGTGTACGATGAGAATAACGTCGAAGTGGGCTATTTGTACATGGGTCGAATGATTCCAGGCATTCAGCGTCCGCCAGAACTTTTAGTGCTGGAGAAAGCGGGTGTGATTTCATGGCTCGCGGCACTTCTTATATTCATTTTCGCCATGATTCTCGGTCTTATCATTACCGAGAACATAGTCAGGCCGATTGGAGTGCTAAACCAGGCCGTGAGGGAAGTAGAGGGAGGAAATCTGAATGCCAGAGTGCCCGGCAAGAGGCAGGATGAGCTGGGCGACCTCTCGCGCGGTTTCAACAATATGACCGCGTCGCTTGAGCATGCCGCCGCCCAGCGCCGGCGTCTTATCGCCGATTCGGCGCATGAGCTTCGTACTCCAATCAGTCTCATCCAGGCTCGCATCGAGATGATGGAGGAGGGGGTGTATCCACTGAATATCGATGGTCTAACAGCTCTCTCGGTTGAATCGAAGCGCTTGGCCGCGCTTGTTGATGAGCTAAGAATTCTATCTGAACTTGAATCCCCCGAATCGGCGCTGGAGCGGGAGGTATTCAGTTTGGAGACTCTGATTCAAGAGGTTATAGAAGCTGCCGAACCGAGTATCCGCCAGCTTGATATATCAGTCGAAACTAAATTTCTCGGAGGCCAATCAGAAATTTCTGCCGATAGGGAAAAAATACGCGGATTACTTGTAAATCTCCTATCCAACGCCCTTCGCTACGCCGAATCGCGGGTGCTTTTTTCCCTGCGGGTAGCGAGAAACTCCCTAGAACTACATGTGGAGGACGATGGACAGGGTATCGCGTTGGAGAACCGGGAACGAGTGTTCGAGCGCTACTTCCGTGTTGACAAGTCCCGAAGCAGGAATTCCGGCGGAGTCGGCCTCGGGCTTTCTATCTGCCGCGAAATTGTCAGAGCTCATGAAGGCAGTATCGATGCCGAGAACTCAGAGATGCTTGGTGGAGCAAGGATAAGTCTGAATCTGCCGAAGTCCTAGGAAGGCCCAACTTCAAAGTTAGAAGGCCTACAGTTACGCTCTCTTAGGTGCTGCAACTCGCTTGATCTCCAAGCTCAGACGATTCTTCGATCAGAAGCTTTGAAGTCAGAGAGTTGGGTGGAGCAGGCAAATCGGAAAGGCGGAATTTGTCATCTTCAGGGTAGGGGATTTCATACTTGCTCTGAGCGGTAGATGCCGCTCATCGAATTTGGTGCTTACCGGCACGCCTGCTATACAGCCTATTACATTGAACAAAGAACTACTCCTCACGTGGAAGGATGTGCTTAGAGATTCCGCTTGCTTATTCGTCTCTTTTCAGGATAGTGTTTTGCTGCCGATGAGGGAGGAACACGGTTAGATTCCGAGGCTGTCCTCTGCCAACTGTATACGGCGATGAGCCGGTTAAGCGCCACCGAGAGGGAAGGCAACCGGCTTTGTGCCGCAAGCCAGGATATTCTCTCACGGTTAGTAATAGCTGTGGAGGCATATCATGCTCTGCTTTCTCATCCCAAATGCTCTATCTGCTGTTGTATCTGATCGAGTAGTCCCTATTCCGCCCAGAGGAAGAGTGTCTAGCTTAGCCATCCTCTTCCTAGGCATTGCGGGCATCGCCTTTTCCGAAGACATGGAAATTGTGGTGAGCGCGTCGAGGATTGAGGAGGACGCTCGAAGCTCCTCTTCCTATGTTCGCGTTATCTCCCCCGAGGTGATGGCCCGGGCCGACAATGTCCTAGATGCGCTCAAAACCCTGCCCGATATCTCCATAAGAACAAACGCGCCCGGCAAGGGTTTCATCTCGATGGGCGGCTTCGGGGAAAATGGTTTTGCCCGCACCCTTGTTTTGATTGACGGACGTCCCATCAATCGCGCGGATATGGCGTCTGTTGACTGGCAGGCGATTCCGCTGGATAGAATCCTGCGCATCGAGGTGCTAAAGGGTCCTCTCTCGAGCCAGTATGGCGATCAGGCCATAGCAGGTGCCATCAACATCATCACCAGGGAACCCGAGGAATTTGAAACTTGGATCCGTGCCAACCTATCCACAAGTCTCACTAGCAGAGAGGCGCTGGGTATCGCCTGGGGCGACGATGTATTCTTCTTGGAAGGGGGTTTTTACCACGTCGACTTGAATTCAACCCGAGAAAGATCTGATATGAATACTACATCCGCGAATCTGAAGCTAGGCGCGCATTTTCGACATCTGAATCTTGGATTGAGTGGATTCTTCTCTAAATCTTTTTATCAGCTTCCAGGCGGCCTTTCCAAGAACGAATACAGGAACAATCCAAATAAGGCGAACAGGAAGGAAGATCAGGTATCACAGGTAATTTGGATGAGCGGTTTTGACTTGGAAACCAGTATTGGTCCGCTGAAGTTCGCCTTCCCGGCATCCTGGCGCCATTTGAGCAGCAAGACCGAGACTCCCGATACCTGGAGTCCGTTTACCGACAGCACCTTGAATGATGTGCGTGGAAGCATCCGTGGGAATATCGAAATCTATCCCAGCAACCGTGTGACGCTAATCCCCATAGGGGGAATCGATGTGAATTGGTCTAAAACCACCGTTGCGGTCTACAAGGAGAAGGGAAGGCGAAACCGGATTTCCAGGGAGTCGGCTGGACGCTATGATTTAGCACTCTGGCTGCGGCTCAAGGCGATGTTGGGCGAGCACTGGGTGGTCGATGCCGGGATGCGTTTAGCAGCATACAAAGTCTCCGGGGCGGGCAAAGAAGTTCGCTACATGCCCTTTGTTTACGATCTTGGCGGAGCCTGGATGCCTACAGAGAATTGGACAGCGCGTCTACGATATGGGCGGGTTTTTCGCTACCCCATGTTAGATGAGCAGGTTGCCTACTATTCCAGTCCCCCATCCATCATCACCGATTTGAAGCCGGAGTTTGGCCATCATATAGCCGGTTCCCTGGAATATGCCAGAGGCATGTACAGGGCCGATATGGCAGCTTACTTCATTGCAATGAGCGATGAGATTGCCTTCAATTCGGCTGATAGGAAAAATGCGAACATAGGGGAAACCCGGCACATGGGCTTCGTTATAGGTTTTTCTAGAATCGGCCCCGTGCTGGACCTAAGCGCTTCATATGCCTTGGATCTCGCACGTTTTAAGGGCTCTGGCAAGCGGGTACCCTTAGTTCCCCTCCACAGCATATATGGCCGAGTATCCATTGCTCCAATCAAATCCCTTGAGCTTTCCACGGACGCCAGATTCACTTCCAAGTATTACAAGGGTGGAGATGTCGACAACAGGAGAGGAGGGGTAAGGGCTAGACTGAGTTGGGATGCTCGAATAGATTGGCGGCCCATAGAAGGTCTAAGCATCTATGCCAAGGTAGCTAACTTGCTGGGTGACCGCGTGCCAACCGAGGTTTATTGGAATTCATACTCGAACTCAGAATCCTGGTATCCGATCGAGGGCCGTGAATTCAGCTTTGGCGCTGTTTGGCGATATCGATGATGATATCGAAAAGACTCGCGATTGCAACCCTATTGTCTCTTGGTTTGCACGGTGCCTTGGTTTTTTCCGCGTTCTTTTGGAGGAGTGATGGCACCGAGATATCGAATCTACCAGCGCTGTCAATTCGCCTAACTAGCTCGGAATCGAGCGTAACTTCAAACTCTGAGGCCGGCAATTCCGTCGAACCGGCATATCGAAACCTCGGTTCCCCAGATGCAAGCCCGGAGTCGATCCCCTTCCCGGCACCTTCCGCATCCACAACGCGGGCCGAGTTCAGTTCTTCTCCGCCTCTCGAGCGAAGCTCTCCGGGGGTTTCCCAGGTGTCCCCCGTCCCAGCTAGAGTGCCTGCCGCCCCAGCACGACAGCTAGTCCCTCCCTTCCCCGCACCCCTGCCCGGCTCCGATTCCCCTGCTATCGAATCAAAGCCCTCGTTCCAACCCGCGACCCCGCTCTCAATCCCCAAACCGAACTATCCTCTGCTCGCCAGGCGATGGGGACTCGAGGGTATCGTGCTGGTCGAGTTGGATATTGATGCCGGCGGCGATATCAGAAAATTCGAATTTATTTCGCCTCGAAGCAGTCCCCTATTGGAAGAATCCGTTCTCGTCTCGCTCGATAATCTCCTCTTCGCTCCGGCCACGAACTATGGCCAACCCGTACAAAGCACCCTCTCATTGAAATTTCGCTTCGAGCTTGAAGATTGAGCGATTTCCAATCGGAACTGTAAGCATCGGCAAATCTAGTTGCCGGAGAGACATGAGAATTTACATAATCTATCTTGGGGGTATATAGTAAGGCTTACGAAAGCTAATAGAAAGGCACCTTGGAACGATCGATTTCGCGGCGGTCTCGGAGGGAGTTTTGCAGCTGCTAAGCGAGAAGGAAGGGAAATTACTCGATTTGCTTATTGAAAATCCGCACATTGGGGTTGATCAGATGAGTTCACGCCTCGACGTATCAATGGTTACGGTGCGAAGCGACTACGACACATTGGCGGAGAAGGGCTATCTAATTCGTACCCGTGGGGGTATGTTGGTGGCACTCCATCCAGAGATTCTCAGACGTCAAAGACAAAATCCCGAACTGAAAGCTGCCATAGCGAAAGCCGCGACGGCTCTTATCGAGGATGGAGATTCGATTATGGTAGAAGCGGAAACCACCACGTCGCTGATTGGGCCCTATCTATTGGGCAGGCGAAATATGAAGTGCTTACAAATTCAACTCTGCTTCTGCCGTATGCACGGTGGAACCCGGCGGCATGCTTCATTCTTATTGGCGGATTTTTTCGGCCCGAGGTGGAATCCATGGTGGGATTGATTGCCGTGAGTCAGTTAGAGCGGTTCCACGTTGAAATAGCCTTCATAGGAACCGATGGATTCTCCCTTGCAAACGGACTCACCGCGCATATGATGGAGGAAACCGAGGTGGTGAGGGCAATGTGCGATCATTCGGATAGAACGGTGCTGCCGGCCGATTCCGGCAAGTGGGATAAATCGGGCTTTGCCCGTGTAATTCCTCTTGAGGAAGTTGACGATCTGGTGGTGAACCTAGGTTTGCCGCGGGAGATGCGGAAGGAAATTGAATCGCTGGGCATACAGCTTCACATAGTAAAGGATCAGTCTTCAAATGAACATGGCCTAGGGGATGGCGCGTGATGCACGAAGTAGTAATGCCTAAGTTGGGCAACACGGTGGAATCCGTGATTATAGTGGAGTGGCGCAAGGATGTTGGAGAGCAGGTGAATACCAAAGAGGTGCTGTGCGAGGTAGAAACCGACAAGGCCACGGTGGAGGTGGAAGCCGAGGCAGCGGGGATTTTGCTCGCTAAGCTATTTGATGTCGGCGATGAGGTACCGGTGCTAAGCCGCTTTGCCGTTCTTGGCGAAGAAGGCGAGGATGTCTCTACACTGCTCGCCTCAGACGCCCCGGGAGCGGATAACAACGTGGCGGCGAGTGCCAAGCGGCAATCCGATGGCATGGCACCCATCTCGTCCAGCGAAATCGGCGCCCTCCCCGAAGCTAGTTATCAACCGGATGAAGGCGATCATTTGGGCATCTCTCCCCGGGCTCGGAACCTTGCCCTGAGCGCCGGCCTAAGCCCGCGGCTCTTCGTTGTTCCTGCCGCCGTTGGCAGTACCCCCGAGGCCACGCCCATACCAAGCCCCGGCGCCATTTCCATCTCCGGAACGGGACCCGGCGGCCGTATAATCGAACGCGACGTGGAACGCGTCCTAGCCAGGCTTCCTCGCTCCGATGTCGATTCCGAGGAGGCTCGCGGCAATATAACCTCCGATACCCCTATCCCAAGCGCTCAAGCTACCTTGGCCAAACCTGTCCCCCCGCACGACGCCGTAGCGGATTCGACCGAACTCCCTACCTCGGAGGAGGAAACGAGAGCGTGTGCTGGAAGCGCCCAAGGCGAATTTTCAGAAGCCATTGAAGTAATACCCGTAAGGGGCCTGCGCAAAATCATAGCTTCGAGGATGCATGCCTCGCTGAGCGAAACTGCACAGCTTACCCTAAATAGCTCTGCTCCTGCTAACTCGATTCTAACCTGGCGTCAATCCTTCAAGGAAGCGCCGATTGAACAGCAGGATGTCTCGATTAACCACCTGCTTATGTTCACTGTTGCCCGTCTCCTACCCCATCATTTGGAACTGAATGCCACCTTTCATGGGAGCGAGATACATAGATATGCCAACGTACATCTCGGTTTCGCGGTAGACACGCGGAGGGGCTTGATAACTCCGGTAATTAGAAACGCCAATAGAAAAAGCTTGAATTCTCTTACAACTGAGGCAAGAAAGCTCGCGGATGCCTGCAAAAAGGGAAATATTCCCCCAGACGAGCTTGTAGGGAGCACATTCACCGTTACGAACCTGGGTGCGCTCGGAATAGAAAGCTTTACCCCAGTTCTGAACGCGCCCGAGGTGGCTATTCTCGGCATTGGAGCAATCACCAATGCGCCAATCGAAACCGAAACCGGCATCGCCATCGAGAAGCGAATCGGCCTTTCCCTAACCATAAATCATCAGGCTGTCGACGGCGCCCCGGGGGCTCGCTTCTTGGCACATCTTGTACGGGTGCTTTCAAAACTGGAACTGGTGACAGTGCTGTAAGAGACGGCAGTGGGCGAGGCCTTATCCCGAAACTAGGAGAGAATTGAATGCCGATAGACCAAGTAATAGACCCAAGAAAGGTTCGCAGGGCCGGATATATCAAGTTCAAGGATATTCCGCTCAATCAGTATAAAAGCGATTTTGCCAAGGAGGAGAAGGAATGGGGAAGGGAAGGACTGCTGGCCGCCTACTACCACATGCTGTTAATCCGGCAGTTCGAGCTGGTTCTGGATTCCATCAAGAAAACCAGCGCCTACAGGAGCCTAGAGTATAATCACCAGGGTCCGGCGCATCTTTCCCTCGGCCAGGAGGCCGCGGCAGTGGGGCAGTCCATGTCTCTCAACCATGAGGATTACATCTTTGGTTCACACCGCTCCCACGGGGAAATTTTAGCAAAATGCCTCTGGGCGATAGTTACGATGAACGAGGAGGCCATCCATGCACTGATGCGAGAATACATGAACGGCGAGATTCTAAGGATTGTAGAGAAAGATGCGAGTGGCGATTTGCGTGATCTTGCCGTGGATTATGTTCTCTATGGAACAATGGCGGAGATATTTGCTCGAAAAACCGGCTTCAACAGGGGGCTCGGGGGTTCGATGCATGCCTTCTTTACACCCTTCGGCTCGATGCCTAACAACGCGATAGTTGGCGGCAGTGCGGATATTGCGGTGGGTGCCGCGTTGTATAAGCGAATCAACCAACGGCCCGGCATTGTGATTGCCAACATAGGGGACGCGTCCATAGGCTGCGGGCCAGTTTGGGAAGCGATGATGCTGGCGTCGATGGATCAGTACAAGCTACTTTGGGATACTGGCGGCGCGCCTCCGGTAATGTTTAACTTCTTCAATAATTTCTATGGAATGGGCGGACAGCCGGCGGGCGAAACCATGGGCTTCGGAACCTTGGCGCGAGTGGGCGCGGGGGTGAATCCGAATGCCATGCACGCGGAAAGGGTTGATGGTTATAACCCGCTCGCGGTTGCAGAGGCCACGCTGCGCAAGAAAAAGATTCTGCTGGAAGGAGGGGGGCCGGTGCTGCTGGATGTTATCACCTACCGGATTTCCGGCCACAGCCCCTCGGATTCTTCGAGTTATCGCTCTAAGGAAGAATTGGAGCTTTGGCAGGCGCAAGACTGCATCCTTGCCTATGAAAACTATCTGAAAGATAGGGAGATTCTGAACGAGACCTCGGTGAGCGAAATGCGTGCTCGGGTGGAAAGGAAGCTCTTTGTCACCCTGGAAAAATCGACATCCTTGGAGCTTTCACCCCGTTTAGACGGCCGTTCTATTGAAAGCGTTATGTACTCGGGGCAGAGGATGGAGAGCATGGAAACCGATGGGGGGCGAGATTCGCGGCTGCTAGTTTCCGTGAAGGACAATCCCCGAACGCTTGCCCTTACCGGAAAAACCCGCTCGGCTGTCGGTGGCGAGAGACCAAGCGCCGCCAGGCTCTTTGCCTTTCGGGATGCCCTATTCGAGGCACTGCTCCACCGTTTTTCGATAGATCCCACAATGGTGGCCTGGGGCGAGGATGTTCGGGACTGGGGAGGCGCCTTTGCGGTGTATCGCGGCCTGACGGAATCGCTCCCCTATCATCGGCTTTTCAATTCGCCTATTTCCGAGGGAGCCATTGTCGGGAGCGGCGTTGGCTATGCGCTATGTGGCGGCAGGGCTGTCGTTGAGCTGATGTACTGCGATTTCCTTGGACGAGCGGGCGACGAGGTTTTTAATCAGATGGCCAAGTGGCAGGGTATGAGCGCCGGAATGCTGAAAATGCCTCTAACCCTCAGAATTTCCATTGGGGCTAAGTATGGGGCCCAGCATTCGCAGGACTGGACGGCGCTCCTGGCCCACATTCCTGGTTTGAAGGTGTTTTTTCCAGCCACGCCCACCGATGCCAAGGGAATGCTGAATCTAGCTCTGAGCGGCACTGATCCGGTGGTGTTCCTGGAAAGTCAGAAGCTGTATGGCGTCGGTGAACAATTCGAGGAAAACGGTGTGCCGGAGGGATACTACGAAACGCCCGAGGGTATTCCGGCAATCCGGCGCCGAGGGAGGGACATTACCATCATTACGCTGGGAGCCACGCTTTACACCGCCGTTCTGGCGGCAGAAGAGTTGGAGAAGCGCTTCGGCTTGAGCTCGGAGCTTATTGACTTGAGATTTGTCAACCCCCTGAACTACGATTTGCTCGTCGAATCGGTTCGAAAAACCGGCAGGGTTTTGCTGAGTTCGGATGCGGTTGAACGGGGCAGCTTTCTTCACAACGTGGCCGGGAACTTAAATGCACTGTGCTTCGACTACCTCGATGCCCCACCGGTGGTTTTGGGCGCAAGAAACTGGATTTCGCCGGCCGCGGAGATGGAAGAGGAATTCTACCCGCAGAAGGAGTGGATTATCGATTTAATTCATGAGCGAATTCTGCCGCTCAAGGGTCATACGCCAAGTTCCGCCCAGGGCGATGTCGAGCTGCTTCGCAGATATAGGAATGGAGTGTGAATAGGCTGAGGACTGGGCGACCGGCAGGTTCCGGGTTCGCATGAGCAGTGCCGCCGAGATTGCTGAACTAAGGCTGGAAGGCGGGAGCGCCGGCGCCAGGTTGGATTCGCTGAGGAAGAGCCTGGATGCTCGAAGAGCGGCCGGCCTTGTGCCCGAGCGTCGAGGAGAGGTAAATAATCATATTCATACTTGCTATTCCTTCAGTCCCTACAGCCCAGCGGAAGCGGCCCACGGGGCCCTGCTCGCGGGTTTGGATGCAGTCGGGATAGTCGATCATGAATCGATATCCGGCTGCCGGGAGATGCAGGATGCCGGTCGCCTCATCGGTTTGCCCACTACCTGCGGCTGCGAGCTCCGGGTTTCGGCTAGTGGCACTAGGCTCGAGGGCAGAAGGATAAATAATCCGGACTCGCCGAATATCCTGTATATGGTGTGTCACGGCATCCCAGACCGGAGTCGATCGAAATTCGATGCCTTTCTCAGGCCGATTCGAAGAGCCAGAGCCGAGCGAATGGAGAATCAGGTTGCCATCCTTAATAAGTTTCTGATGAATGCCGGTTTAATGCGGCTCGACTTCCGCACTGATGTTGAATCTATTTCGATGAATCGAAGCGGCGGGAGTATTACCGAAAGGCATATACTCTATGCGCTCGCGCGGAAGATGCTTGCCCGTTTTGGCCGTGGTGCTCCTCTAATCTCGGCGCTAGAGCAATCCCTAAACCTGAGCGTTTCTACCCTGGTAAGGGAGCGTCTTTCGGATGGGGGAAACGTGCATTTCCTCTATGATTTGCTGGGAGTGTTCAAGGGTGCCCTTGTGCCCAGCTTCTATCAGGAGCCATCGCCCGAGGAATGTCCCCCGGTTACGCGGGTTTGTGAACTGGTTAGCGAATTGGGAGCCATCGCCTGCTATCCTTATTTGGGAGATGTAGACGAGTCTCCAACCGCTGATAAGAGGGCGGAAACCTTTGAGGATTCCTGGTTGGATGAGCTATTCGAGGAGCTTCCGCGGCTGGGTTTCAAGGCCCTAACTTACATGCCGCCCCGAAACAGTCTTGCACAGCTTAGAAGAGTAAGAGAACTGTGCCGCAAGAAGGGCCTTATGGAAATCAGCGGGGTGGATATCAATTCTTCCCGTCAGAGCTTTCGCTCCCTGGAGTTGAATCGGGAGGAGTTTCACCACCTGAAAGATTCTACATGGGCCCTTATCGCGCATGAGCACCTTAGCTCTTACGGTGGTTTTGGACTCTTTGACTCAGAGTCGCCGCTTAGAGGGATTGCCCTGGGAGAGCGAATAGGAATCTACGCCAAGATTGGACGGCGCATGGATGCCGGTAGGTCTGAGGGAATTGTCGATATTGCTCGTGAGGAGGGTCTTTGGATAGATTAGAGCTGCTTCCTATGCTCCGAGGGGCTTATATGGCGGCCCTGGGGTGCCCCGTTATAGTGCATTCGGCAGAGGATGGACGGCTGGATATACCGGAGTTGGCCTTCCCGCTCAGCGATGTGGGACTAAGGACATTGGGCCGGCCGGGCGGGAGATTGCCGGTGGCCGTGCGAGTGGAGGGAGGGGGAAGTTTTTATGTGGGGCGCGATTGGGAGGAGGCCGAGCGTGCTGCTGGAATGCCGTCTGGCGAACTATTCGCGCCGCCTGATAGCGGGAACACTCGGTTAGGCGCGGTTGAGGGCAAGGTGATTCTGATTACCGGCGGGGCGCGGGGGCTCGGCGCGGAGATAGCTCGGGGTCTAGTGGACCAAGGTGCCTTCGTAATCATCGCGGATATCAATTTAGAGGGTGCGCGCGAGCAGGCCGATGCGCTGAATCTCCTTGGCCCACACCGGGCCGAGGCCGTTGAGGTTGACGTTTCAAACGAGCTATCGATTCGGAGGATGGCTGAAAAGGTGGTCCTATGCGCCGGCGGTGTGGATGTTTTAATCAGTAATGCAGGGGTGCTTCGAGCCGGCTCTGTACTCGAACAAACGACTGCCGACTTCGATTTCGTAACAAGAATAAACTACTCGGCCTTCTTCCTGCTCGTTAAGCAAATGGCATCGATTTTGGTGCGCCAGAGGCTAACGAATCAGGGATACAGCTCCGATATAATCCAGATTAATTCAAAGAGTGGTCTTGTGGGTTCAAACAAGAACGCGGCCTATGCCGGAGGAAAATTCGGCGGCATAGGACTTGTGCAGAGCTTTGCGCTGGAATTGATTGAGTATGGAATCAAGGTGAACGCCATCTGCCCGGGCAATCTTTTCGATGGTTTGCTGTGGTCGGATCCCGATAGCGGCTTGTTTGTTCAGTATTTGAAGGCAGGCAAGGTGCCCGGGGCGAGAACCGTGGCGGATGTTAGAGAATTCTATGAAGAAAAAGTGCCGATGGGCCGTGGCTGTGAGAGCAAGGATGTTCTAAGAGCGATTCTCTACTGTGTGGAACAGCAGTACGAAACAGGCCAGGCCGTTCCCGTTACGGGCGGCCAGGTGATGCTGGGTTAATAATCCGGATTCAAGGCTGGGAGGGAAATCGGGAGACCTGATGCCAACTATAAGGAGTTATTTTGAAGACAACAGCGGTTCGAATGCATGGAAAGGGTGATCTTAGACTCGAAAGCTTTGAACTTCCTGAAATGAGGGAAGACGAAATACTCGCGCACATTGTGTCGGATAGTTTGTGTATGAGTTCTTACAAGGCCGCCATTCAGGGTTCGGGGCACAAGAGAGTTCCGGAGAATATTGCCGCGTTTCCGGTGATGATTGGGCATGAATTCTGCGGCGAAATCGTCTCTGTTGGTTCCAAGTGGGCGAAAAAATACAAGACAGGTGAAAGGTTCACTATTCAGCCGGCACTGAATTACAGGGACAGCCTGGATGCGCCGGGCTACAGTTATCGGTGGATTGGCGGTTCGGCCACCTACATTGTCATCCCAAATGAAGTGATGGAGATGGACTGCCTGCTACGATACGATCAGAAGGCATATTATTTCGGAAGTCTGTCCGAGCCTATGAGCTGCATCGTGGGGGCTTTTAGGGCCAGCTATCATGTACCCCAGGGCACTTACGAGCATAGGATGGGTATCAAGCCCAAAGGTACCATGGCCATATTGGCGGGGGCCGGACCCATGGGACTTGGGGCCATCGATTTGGCCATCCACGGCGATGTAAGGCCTCGCAAACTAGTGGTAATCGATATCGATGATGCCCGTCTCAAGAGGGCGGAACTACTCTTTCCCGGCGTGGAGGCGGCAAAGAACGGCGTTGAACTAGCTTATCTCAATAACACTGGGCGGGCGATCGGAGAGAAGTTTGATGATGTTTTCGTTATGGCACCAGTGGCGGCCCTGGTAGAGCAGGCCGACAGAATGCTTGGCAGGGATGGGTGTATGAATTTCTTTGCCGGACCCACGGATGCCGAGTTTTCGGCCGGGATAAACTTCTACGACATGCATTACTCGTCTCATCATATTGTTGGCACCAGCGGTGGGAACACCGAGGATATGAGAATTTCACTCGAGCTGATGAGGGAGGGGAGAATAAACCCCTCTGTTATGATTACGCATGTCGGTGGCCTCAATGCAGTTCCTGATACTACTCTCAATTTGCCGAAGATTCCCGGAGGTAAGAAGCTTATATACACGAACGTGAATTTGCCGCTAACCGCGATCGATGACTTTGAAAAACTTGGCGAGTCTGACGAATTTTGGGCGGACCTGGCGGCGATATGTGCCAGAAACAAGGGCATATGGAATGATGAGGCGGAGGATTATCTCTCCGCCAATGCGTCGACTATTGGAGGTTGTAATGGTTTTCAAGAAGGCTGAAATTGGTAAATGGCGCTATCGCGGGGAGCGACCCAAGATTGGTGTTCGACCCACGATCGATGGACGTTTGGGCGGTGTTCGCGAGAGTCTCGAGGAGCGCACGATGGGGATGGCCGGGGCGGTTGCCGAGCTTATCTCGTCGAATCTGAGATATGTCGATGGGTCTAAGTTCGAGTGTGTGGTGGCCGACACCTGCATAGGGGGCGTGGCCGAGGCCGCCATGGCCCAAGACAAGTTTGAAAGGGCCGGAGTGGGAGTTTCGCTAACGGTTACTCCCTGCTGGTGCTATGGTTCGGAGACGATGGATATGGATCCGAGCACCCCAAAGGCTGTTTGGGGCTTCAACGGTACCGAGCGGCCCGGCGCTGTATATCTGGCGGCCGTACTTGCCGCTCATGCCCAGAAGGGAATTCCCGCGTTCGGGATTTACGGCAGGGAGGTTCAGGATTCGGATGATGCCGGCATAACGGATGATGTAAGGGAAAAAATTCTCCGCTTCGCCCGAGCCGGTGTGGCCCTTGCCACAATGCGGGGCAAGAGCTATTTATCAGTGGGCTCTGTTTCGATGGGAATCGCCGGCTGCATCGTGGACGAGAATTTTTTCCGGGAATACCTTGGAATGCGCAATGAGTATGTCGATATGAGCGAACTTAGTAGGCGCATAAGCAAGGGAATTTTCGATCCACGGGAGTACAAGCTTGCCCGAGCTTGGGTGAGGGAAAATTTGAATATAGGGATGGATCCGAATGATTCCAACAGCAGACACAGCGACAAGGAGAAGGAGGGTGAGTGGGATACTTCGGTTAAGATGGCCCTGATCGTGAAGGATTTGATGAGCGGCAATCCCGTGCTCGATGAACTTGGCTTTGGCGAGGAGGCTCTTGGTCATAATGCCATCGCCGGTGGATTTCAGGGTCAGCGTCATTGGACGGATTGGATGGCCAATGGCGACTTCATGGAAACCATGGTGAACAGTAGTTTCGATTGGTATGGTTTGCGTCAACCCTATGTATTTGCCACGGAGAACGATACGCTCAATGGGATTACCATGCTGTTCGGTAATCTGCTCACTAACACTGCTCAGATTTTTAGTGATGTCCGCACCTATTGGAGTCCCGATGCTGTTGAACGAGTTACGGGCCACAAACTCGAAGGAGCCGCCTCGGCTGGTTTGATTCATCTAATCAATTCGGGTTCAACCTGCCTAGATGGCACCGGCGAGCAGTCACTCGATGGCAGACCCGCCATCAAACCCTTCTGGGAAATCACTGAAATAGAGGCGGAGGCCTGCATCAAGGCTACCAATTTCTGCCCAGCCGACCTTGGCTATTTCAGGGGGGGTGGTTATTCGACTGATTTTCTTACTCGCGGCGGTATGCCGGTAACGATGAGTCGACTGAATTTGGTTAATGGTTGGGGACCAGTTCTCCAACTTGCCGAGGGTCAGACGGTGGAACTTCCGGATGCTGTTCATCGTAGATTGGACGAGCGAACAAGCCCCACTTGGCCTACAACCTGGTTTACTCCCCGCTTAACCGGTAGGGGAAATTTCAAAGATGTTTATGGCATGATGTCGGCGTGGGGGGCAAATCATGGAGCCATCAGCTACGGCCATATTGGGGCGGATCTGATTACTCTGGCCTCGATGTTGAGAATTCCGATTTCCATGCATAATCTCGATGAGGATAAGATTTTTCGGCCGGCCGCGTGGAACCATTTCGGCATGGACAGGGAGGGAGCGGACTTCAGGGCCTGCAGTGTTTTTGGTCCACTCTACCGTTAGGCTTGGCCGCTTGGGATTTTGATGAATTTGGTTGATGAACGATGAAATATGCCATTGCCGCCTTGGATATCGGGAAAACCAATAAGAAGGTTGTCGTCTACGATGATAAAATGAGGCGTCTTGCGCTCAGAACCAGAGAAATCGGAACTATCAGGGTTGAAGACTTCGATGTTGAGAATGTGGATGCAATTTTTGGCTGGTTTTTAGGAGAGCTTAGGGAGCTCGGACGCTGTTTTCCAATACGGGTAATCACCGTGAGCGCCCACGGAGCCGCGGTTGTATGCGTGGGGGCGGATGGAAGACCCAGCCTTCCGCCAATCGCGTATACGAATGAGGTGGATGACGGAGTGCATAGGAGATTTTGGGCGGCGATGGGAAACGCTCACGAGGTACAGCGCTTAACGGCAACGGCGGAGATTAAACCGCTTATCAATGTTGGGAAGCTTCTCTGGTTTCAAAGGGAGCGTTGGCCAAGGGAATTCAAGCGGACTACCCATGTGCTGTTCTTTCCTCAGTTTTTTTCCTATCTACTAAGCGATGTTACCTCGGCCGATATCACCTATACCGGCTGCCACACCTACCTGTGGGATTACAGCAAGAACGATTGGTCCTTTGTTGTCGATAGGCTGGAAGTAAGGGACAAGTTGCCGAGGAGGCCGGGACTTCCGCACGAGGGACTCGGCTGCATTAGCGCCAGGGTAGTGGCCGAGACGGGATTGGCGGCAAATACTCTCGTAACCCTTGGAATACATGATTCAAATTCGTCGCTTATTCCTTATTTGATTAGCCAGAAAGAGGATTTCCTACTCAATTCCACTGGAACCTGGTGTGTAGCCATGCATTCCGCCGAAAGCGTGGAGTTCGCGCCCGAGGAGATGGGTAAGATGGTTTTCTACAATCTCTCCTATCGGGGCGATCCGGTGAAAACCTCGATTTTGCTGGGAGGATTGGAGTACTCTTTCTACAGTAATATGCTTATGAGGCGGCATGGACGCTCGGACTGGCCTATTTACGATCCTGCTATGTATGCTAGTATTCTGAAGGAACGGCGATCCTTCATTCTCCCCACTATCATGCCCGGTACAGGCCAGTTCCCGGACTCGGCGGCCAGGGTGATCGATGGAGATGAGGTGTTTCCCGTTGACGGATTAACGAGCGGCAGGCAGTGGCCCAGAGTTTTTCAAGACTACCTAGGGGGTTTTGCGCTGGCCAACCTTTCTCTCGCCATTCAAACCAGGATTGCGCTGCGAAGAGTGGGCTTAACGCCGGGCGTGAAGGTGTTCATCGAGGGTGGTTTCAGGCAGAATAAGAACTATCTGAGCCTTCTTGGAGCCTTGTTGCCGGATAATCCGATTTATGTTACGGCTCTCGAGGAGGCAACTAGTTTCGGCTCCGCCCTATGCGCGAAATCGCTTGTCGATGGGGTTGGGCTTCCAAGCTTGGAGGATTATGTGAATTTGAATAGGCGATTTGTGAAACCGGCTGATTTATCCAATCTCGAGGATTATGCAGATGTATTCATGGAGTATCTCGATGTTTGAAAAGATGTGTTACAAGCGGTTGGAAGGGCCGCGCGTAAGCTACTGGGCCCGCGGTGCCGGGCTGGCGCTTTTGTTTCTGGGCATGGGGGGAGCGCGGGCACTCCTAGCCTCGGGGATGGAGGAAGAGGGCGGTTTAAAACTGGTTGCGAGCACGAGTTTCGTCGGTGAGCTGTGCGAAGTGCTTGCCGGCGATGATGCGCATATAAAAGTGCTGATGCCGCGAGGCCTTGATCCCCATTCCTATCAACCCAGCCCGGGCGATCTTGCGGCGATCGAAGATGCCGATCGAGTGTTTATCAATGGACTGGGCCTGGAGCATCATCTGATAGAGGCTATCAAGGAATATGGCGATGTCGATCATAATTTTTATGACCATACGGTGTGGGTGGATATCTCGAAGGATATTGATATACTGAGAGCAGACGACGATGAACACGGTGGCTTTAATGCTCATTCGTGGCTCTCGCCGCGGAGCATGATGGCAGGAATAGTAACCGTGCGGAAAGCTCTCTCCGATGCCAACCCGGAAAAAGCCGAGATATACATGGCGCGTGAAAAGGAGTACTTACGGCGGCTGAATCTACTCGATGCCCAGGTACGAGAGGCTACCATGAGCTTGGATAAGGAAAGCAGGCGCTTGGTTACCGGGCATCCATTTATGGATTATTATGCGAGAGATTATGGTTTTGAGATTGTCGGACACATTATCGATTCGGTCAGTGATCAGGCCGAGCCATCTGCACGTGAAATCGCGGAGCTGGTGGAATTGCTGAGGGAAGAGAATATTAGAGCGATTTTTATCAGTAATTCCGCGGGCAGGGCCATGAAATCACTCGCCAAGGCAGTGGCGATCGAGTCCGATAGGAATATTCGAATTGTCGAATTGCTAGCGGGATCCCTGGCGCCCGAAGGTTCGCGGGGCTCGAATTATTTCGACTTTATTGCCTATAACACGGAATTGATAGTAGAAGCTCTCGGCAGTAACTAGGAATCCGGCCATGGCTTTTCTCCGCGGCAGACTCGAGAGTGAGGAGGAACCGCGGCCAGGGAAGCCGGTATCTGTTTGCCATACCGAAAAGGAGGCCGCGGCCTGTCTAGCCATGATTATGAGAAGAATCGTGATTTCCCCGTCGAGAATGCACAAGCCGTTCTAAGCTTCGAGGGAGTTAGCCATCGCTACGAGCAATCGAAGGAGGAAGCGCTAAGCGATATTTGGCTAAGCATAGATACGGGGGAACGGGTGGCTCTCGTTGGCCCTAACGGCGCTGGAAAAACCACCTTGCTCAAGCTTATCTTGGGCTTGGAAAAACTTGGGAGCGGCGAGATTCGGGTGTTTGGCCGCCCGGTGGCAGGATGCCTGCCTCGAGTGGCCGTGATTCCTCAGAGCAGCGCCGTGGACTGGCTCTTTCCGGTTAGTGTTCGTCAGGTAGTGATGATGGGCAGATACGTGCATTTGGGCTGGTTCAAAAGGCCCGGCACCGAGGATAGGGAGGCGGTTGAATCGGCAATGGAATCCATGGGAATTAGCGACCTGGCGGATAGACGAGTGGGTGAGCTTTCAGGCGGCGAAAGGCAGAGAGTGATGCTGGCCAGAACTCTGGCGCACGATGGTGATTTGATGCTGCTCGATGAGCCCCTGAACCATGTTGACCTTCGTACACAGGAGATGATTTTTCACACATTGGAGGAATTGAGCGCAAGGGGCAAAACCGTTATTGTGAGCACTCACGATTTAGGGGTGCTGGTGGTGCATTTCACAAGGGCATTGTTTCTGGACAAGAAGATAATCGCGGATGGACCGCCGAAGAAGGTTCTCACTCCCCAAACGATCGCAAGAGCTTATGGCTTTGAATTTCATAAGGACTATCAGGCTTGGGACAAATCCTCGAATTCCTAGTCGAACCACTGCGCTACAGTTTTATGCTTCGAGGCTTGTTAGGAGGATTGCTAACCGCTCTTTCCTGCGCGGTGCTTAGCGCGTTCGTAGTTTGGAGAGGGATGTCGTTTATGGGAGATGCGATATCTCACTCGGTATTACCGGGAATAGTGCTGGCCTATCTTCTGGGCATCAATCTTTTTTGGGGAGCTCTAGCCGCTTCGCTCCTAGTTGTTGCGGGAATCGGCCTGGTAAGCAAGTACGGATCAGTGGGCGAGCAGACGGCGATAGGAGTTGTGTTCGTTGGATTTTTTGCCTTGGGTATCCTGCTCTTGAGCAAGGTGGCGAGCTCCGGCGATCTTAGTCATATACTGTTCGGCAATGTGTTGGGTGTTTCCAAGGGAGATTTAATTATCATGGCCGCGGTGGCCGGCGTGGTGATAGTGGGGATTTTCCTTTTCTACAAGGAAATTTTAACAGCATCGTTCGATCCGGCGCATGCAGCGGCGATTGGCCTCTCCCCCCACCTTGTTAGATACATTATTCTTACTCTTATCGCCATAACCACGGTGAGCGCAATTCAGACGGTGGGAGTGGTACTGGTTCTTGCCCTCCTGGTTACTCCCGCCGCCGCCGCCTCTCAGATTTTCCGAAGCCTGGGCAAAATCATCCTTCTCTCGACGGCCATTGCTTCCTTTGCCATAGTTCTGGGCTTCTATGCATCCTACTACGCAAACCTGGCTTCAGGCCCGTCTATAGTGATAACGCTCACTGTACTCTTCATACTTAGTGCCGTGGGTTCGCGTATCAGGAGGAGACTGGGGACTCGAGCTGGACACTGAGTTCCAGCATCCGGCGCCCTGGGCAGACCCAGAGATATTGATGCTTCGAAGTTGCTTCGAATACAATATTGGCATAGAAATACTCCGGAGGGACTCCTCCGGTATTAGGAGATAAACTCGATGAAACGATACGAATTAGAAGTTGCCGACATAAATTGCGAACACTGTGTATCCAAGGTAGAGGCTGTGTTAAAACCGATTTCTACCACGGTGGATGTGAACCTCGATACCAAACTCGCCACGGTGGAAAGCGAAAATCCGTCGGAGAAGCTACTTGCCGCAATTGCCGAAATCGGATACCCGGGTTCGCTTAAGGCATAAGTAATCGCCTCTTCTCGAAGCCGCGAAACTAGGTACCGCATCGAGCGCCTAGAACAGCCCCTCCCGGGCGGAAGCGTAGGTGGCTTGGGCGTAGTAGGCTCTCCCAGTGAAAAACGTGGTTACGCCGGCGAGGGAAGATCCTCCTAAAAACTGCCCTCAGGCAAGAGGAATTTTCCGCTCCCTCCTGCCGATGTCGCTAACCAAGGGCCACATCCAAGCACATCATTACCACAAAGCCCGCAATTGCTCCCATAGTGGCCAAATCGATATTCCTGTTTTCATGCGCCTCCGGAATCAATTCCTCGATAACCACATAAATCATCGCGCCGGCAGCGAAGGCGAGCGCATAGGGCAGGATAGGACGCATGCTCACCACGAGGAGGGCACCAAGAACGCCAAAAACGGGTTCCACCATTCCGGAAAACTGGCCATAAACAAAGCACTTCCAACGTGATATCTTCTCTCGCCTAAGTGGCACCGAAACAGCCAAACCCTCGGGAAAATTCTGTATACCTATACCTATGGCAAGCGCAATGGCCGCCGCGATCGAGGCACCCGGATAGCCAACGGCAACCGCTCCGAACGCCACGCCCACGGCCAAGCCCTCGGGGATATTGTGCAGCGTAATCGCAAGGACAAGCAGTATGCTGCGTTGCCAGCTAGTCTTCGGTCCCTCGGCGTCGGATCGAGGCAAACCCAGATGCAGGTGCGGGATAAGTCTGTCTGAAATGCGTAAAAAAACAGCGCCGAGAAGGAATCCAATGGCGGGAGGCAGCCAGGAAGGTAGCCTCCCAATCTCCTCTGCCAGCGCAATGGCCGGCGCCAGAAGAGACCAGTAACTAGCCGCTATCATCACGCCCGCGGCGAAGCCCAGCATCGCATCCAAAACCCTGCGATTAATCTGCTTGAAAAAGAACACGCCCGCGGCGCCCAAGGCCGTAACGCCCCAGGTGAACATCGTGCCCAGCAGAGCCTGAATTATGGGCGATTGATTTTCGAACCATTGCATCAATAAACTCCTAACACCACGGAATACTAGAGTTCTATCAGCAAGTTGGCAACTCCTCTTCCCGGAGTCTCTAGACGCATCTAGCGAAAAGTTCGGCTAGCGCCCGGGCACTTCCGCGCACGGATGGGATTGGACGCTGTTCGAATCACTGTCCTGGGTTGAGTTCTGCCTTTGGCAAACTACCGCGTTTATCAAGTACGCATGCTATCGATAAGACACGGATTAGCGCCTTGAATAACTTTGCGCAAAAACCGATTCAATTGGAGTTTTTCCACTGATCATAGTGGTTTTAGGCGCCTGTCCAGTGATTTAGACGGTGGACGCATTCTTCCCTGGCGCATACCATAGCCACCTGTCCCCTGTCCATTGATATGCTATGGGCCTATGCTTCGCGCCAACTCCACTTCGCCTGGTTACGCGATTCTCTTTCCGGCAGGCCCTCGGTGGATTCTCTGCCTGGTGAGCTCCAAGGTTGTTTTGGAATCTGAATCAGCAGCAGCGGGAGTTGGCTGATGGGTTACAGCACGAAGAGGTCGAACCGGAACAGCCACAATTAAACCCGCCCGCTATGCCGGCAGCATACGCGGCGAGCCATTTCTTGCGCAGTGCCACCAGGTCGTGACGATTAACTACGATGTTCATACCCTCCTTCGGCGCTGTGCCACATGCGTAGGCTTGGCTTCCGTCAACCTCGACAACGCAACCTTTGCAGCACCCACCTCGATGATTGTCTCGGTAGCAGGGTGCTGGGATACCTATTCCAACCCGGTCTGCAACCTCAACCAGGTTTGCCTCCTCAGGGGTTGCGTCGACCGCCACGCCGTCAATGGTGATATGGAACTGCATATTGAACCTCTCTTCTCCAGATTGCCGTCTGTTTTCCGGAGTTCACCGGGGCTTCCATCAATCTTTTGTTCATCCGGCAGTCGGTCAAAATAGGCAACGACAACTTGCACACGACGTTCATCTCGAACTTCAACCGCGTCTGCCGGATGGCAGGCCATGTACTTCTCGATTCCTTTGTAGCGTTCAAAGAACTCCGATGCCGAAATATCGCTACGCACCGCGTTGGTTTCTCTGCACCCGCGACTTAAGAGCATGATTGAGCCAAAGCCATCCCTGAGCCTACTGAACCTTTTGATGCCCATCCCGTCCCCACGAGATCGAGTGCAAGAGGCAAGCTGTATCCAATCGCAAGCATCCCCGGTATTCCGGCGTTTCAGGTTTATGGCTGTTGGACATAGGGCATTAGATAGAGGGCGTGCTCTCCTTCGAATTTTGCCAGTATTTCATAGAACTCGATGATATCCACTACTTCTTGAGGAAACCTACTCAGTAGTGATTCCTTTTGAATGCCGAACGCCGTCCTTAGGAAGTACTGCATATGGATTATGCCTGGATTAACCTCGATTATGCGTGCATCTCCCCTGATGCCTGCCAATTCCTTGGCGGCCTCGACTGCCTCGGTTAAGCCGCCGAGCTCGTCTATCAGACCTCTGCTATAGGCCTGCTCTCCGCTCCAAATCCTGCCCCTGGCCGCCTTGTCTATGGCCTCCCTGCTGCTATTTCTTCCTGTTGCCACCGTCGATACAAGGTTTTCGTATTCCTCCATCACCGAATCGGAAATATGAGCCTCTTCATCCTTGCTTAGAGGACGAAAGATATTCGGGAAATCCGCCGATTTCGCCGTTGCGACTGTATCCATGCCAACTTCAAAGTGCTCGAGCAGTCCCGAAAGATTGGGCATAATCGAGATTACTCCGATCGATCCGCTAATAGTGGCGGGGGTGGCAAAGATCCTCGTGGCGGGCGAGCTGATTAAATACCCCCCGGAGGCGGCCATACCCGCCATGGAAACTACAACCGGCTTTGGCTCCTCGCCATTTACGCACAGCTCAATCTCATTCGCTATCATGTTCGATGCTAGGGCAGATCCGCCTCCTGAATTAACCCTAAGAATAATAGCCTTTACGAGGGGGTCTTCACGCGCCGTCCCAATTGCCTCCACTAGGCTTTCAGCGCCGATACTCCTACCCCTGCTTCCTTCGCCCCGATGGATATATCCATTTGCATAGATTATAGCCACTGTTGGGCTGAATATGGGCTGCCAATTATACTGTACAGTAAGATTTTCTTCGGAGGAGGCGGGGAAGGAACTAAATTCATCTTCTATCATCTTATCCAACTCATAAGGATACATTCGAGAATCAACAAGTCCCGTCTGCTGAGCCTTTTCCGCGCTTATCCAGAACCCCTCTGCATAGATAAGCTCGAGTTCTTCCTTCAATCTGTCTCCCCGTCCTTCCTCTATCATGCGGTCCATCTCGCCTTGCAGAGCGCCATAGACATGCTCCAGAGCCTCCCTCTCCGCATCAGTCATCGATGGTTCCGAGAGTGAATCGAAGGATGTTTTATACTCGTGCGACTGGAAATTGTAGAAAGACACTCCGTACTTGGCGAGCAAGTTTTTGAAATATAACTTGGTTTGCGCAAAGCCTTGAACAGAGAGCGAACCATGAGGATATACAATAATCTCGTCAGCAACTCCCGCGGCTAACGCGTACTGCAGGGAACTGTAACTGTCGGAGTAGAAATAGATTTTCTTGCCTGATTCCTTTACGCGTTTGATGGCCATTTCAATCTCGTAGAGATTCGAAAACGAGGTTCTAAATTCCTGATTCCTGAATAAAACCGCGTCGACATCACGCATGGACGCGAGTTTATCCATGTGGACGAGGAAGTCGTAGATGGATCGTGTTTTTTCAGGTTTAAATAGCCGTGCGGGTATAAGGTTTGAGCTCGGCGTATCTGTAATTATCTGAGCCAAATCGTAGACTATCAACTTAGGTTTTTGCTGTACCGCCAAAGAGCGTGATTCCTTGAAAGATACGGCAACCTCGGTTGTGATGCTCCTCCAAGGCTTATTGCCGGCCACCGGTGTTCCCGCTCCAACCAGAAGACGATTCCAGGAAATATTTATACCGGCAATGAGATTTTCGGAGCGAAAATCCCAGTGTCCGTAGACATAAAACCCGTCTATTGGCGCGAAGCGCAGTCCCACGGCGCTGTTTCGGTACGAGGGGTTATTGAGAGAAGCTACCCCGTCGTAGAAAAAGGTTAAACGCGTTGCCCAGTAATCGGTGAAAAAGAAGGGGCGAAGTCCAATACCCAGCTCTATCGAGGGGGGTAACTTGGAAACGAGCGAATTAGCGTTTACCGCGAGGGAAAGCCATCCCGTGGGCCGAAAAAGCGTGTGGATGTTCCATCCGAGGTCTTTCTCGCTGTTCCAGCGAAGGCTAGTGCCCGCGTAAACGCCGTTATAAACTCGATAGCCTAGTCCAATTTCGTGATCCTTAACAGAGTCCTCATTTCTCAAAGGACTTCGAAAATTGTATGCGAGGGGACCCAACGCGAGATAGGCTTCGCCAATTTCCAATTGCCTATCCATCCAGTATCCGCTAAAACCAATGCCGGTTGCATTCCCCACTCCAAGCGCCGCCATGTTCAGCAGCGAGGCGTTTTCCACATCCTCTACCGCAATTCCCGCACGAGTGGTTTCCACCCAGCCGCTCTGGCCCCAAGCAGGTCCCGTTAGGAAGCTTAGCAGAATCAGCAACTTGTATTTCAAGCTTATCCTCATAAGTAATCAATCGTCCTGCCAAATCTCTATTTCACGAGTTTGAGGTGTGATCTATTTGGTTCGATTGGCTCATCCAGAGAATAGGTTATCACACCCGGGTAGGTTTCGTGTAGTCTGATTCGAATCCGGCGGCCCCCATCTTCCGATTCGGGCCGAATCAGAACTCTCTCTTTTTCGTCAGTCAGGATATGCAGGATAAGGCCCTTTCCTCGTATCGTGGCAAGTTTTGCCTTATCCAGATTAATCCCCTTTCTCATGAAGCACCTCCTTACGTTTCATGATAGCCTCGCCTTTCCCAAGATGTCCGTCTCCGCGGTTTCAGTGTTTATCGCGGGCTAGTTATGCAGGGCTACAATATCCTCGGCCCGCGCCACCTCTTCCCGTCGTCCTCTACCCAGCAGGGCTTGAACCTCCCTGGAGTGTAGCCCCATGGCTTGTCGAATTTCCTCGCTGGCCATCGAAGCCTGCGCCTGATAAAACGAATTGATAAGAATTACATCGCCTATGCCAAATATTCCATCCACGGCTGTAACCCCCTTCGGCAAAAGACTCTTGCGTTCAGCCAGAGCCTCGAGGGCGCCGGCATCGATGCTGACATTTCCCTTGGGCCTGGCGCTCAGTATCCATCTGGCCTTTGCAGCCATCTTTGGGCCGGCAAGGAAGAGAGTGCCTACATCTTCTCCATCGAAGATGCGTTCAAGAATATCCCCCTGGCGTCCGTCGGCCAGGATTGTTTTGCATCCGGCCCTGTAGGCTACTTCAATGGCCTGAAGCTTGGTAACCATGCCCCCGCTGGAGTGTTCGCTTCCGGACTTCCCCGCGACCGCCTTGATTTCCTTTGTTACTCGTTCGACAACCGACATAGGCAGGGCATTCGGGTTTACCCTCGGATCGCTCTCGTATAAGGCATCGGTATCCGTAAGAAGAACAAGCAGTCCGGCATCCAACTTGCTGGCGACATGGGCGCTAAGTAAATCATTATCGCCAAACACATCGCCAATTTCCGTGGTTGAAACACTGTCGTTCTCGTTCAAAATGGGTACGGCTCCGATGGCGAGCAAATTTTCTACAACATTGCGTAGATTCAAATACGAGCGCCTATCGTCAAAGCTCTCTCTGCTAAGCAGAATCTGGGCAGCCTTGATTCGGTGCTTTTCAAGAGCCCTGCGCCAATGCTCCATCAGTATCGGTTGGCCGAGAGCGGCGCAGGCCTGCCTCATTTCCACCTTTCTGGGCCGGCCCTCCAAGTTCAGGGCCATTGCCCCAAAACCGATTGCCCCGGAGCTTACCAAAAGGGGGCTAAGGCCCCTGGCGCGCAGGTTCGCCAGGCCTGCCGCGATTATCTTGATTCTCCGGGGGATGCTGTCGCCGGAGGCCAGCACATTTGTGCCAACTTTGATTACGACTCTTCCGATATTACCTAGATTTCTCATCGTTCTCGGCCTCGTGCTTTCAAGGCGAATCGGCGCTTCCCCCGCTGCTTTGCAGCAGTAAGCTCAGGCTGGGAGTGCACAGTCACAATTCTCTGTGGGTAAAGGATTTCCTACCCTCATTATAGTCCGCTATGATTTGTCCCGAACCGCGTAGCTGCCATCTGTAGCTCAGAAGTCCCTCAACTCCCACTGGTCCCCGAGCATGAATCTTCGAGGTTGAAATCCCAAGCTCGGCACCGAGGCCGAATACAAAACCATCCGAGAAGCGCGTTGAGCAGTTGTGGAAGACATTTGCGGCGTCTACCCGGGCCAAGAACATTTCCGCCGCCCGCGCATCCTCGCTGACAATTGCCTCCGTGTGGCCGGAGCCGTGCACGTGAATGTGCTCAATCGCCTCCTCGATACTGTTCACAATCTTAATCGAAATTATAGCATCGAGATACTCACTGTCCCAGTCCGCATCCGAGGCCCGGTTGGCATCGATGATATCGAGAGTGCGAGCGCAGCCGCGAATCTCGCAACCGGCAGCCTGGAGCGCGTCGCGGATGGGCGGAAGCAGGGTCTTTGCGGAATTGCGGTGAATCAGAAGTGTTTCGACAGCGTTGCAAACAGCCCGATACTGCATCTTGGAATCTAAGACAATCGGAAGTGCCTTGGTAGCGCTCGCCGACTCGTCCAGGTAGATATGGCAAATACCATCCGCGTGCCCGAGAACGGGTATCGAGGAATTTTTCATGATATCCGCGACAAAGCTGTTAGAGCCTCGCGGTACCAAAAGGTCTATCAAAGAATTGAGCGAGAGCATCTTGGCAACATCCTCCCTGGTTTCCACCAGCCCAATCCAACCCTCCGGCACCCAGGGCAGCGAGGCGCTCGCTATAATCCTCGCTAGGATGCGATTGGTTTCCAAGGCTTCCGAGCCTCCCTTTAGAATCACCGCGTTGCCTGAGCGTATGCAAAGCGCGGCCATTTGAATCAGGGCATCCGGTCGCGATTCGAAAATCATGCCAATCACGCCGATAGGTCCGGCAACACGACTGAGAATCAGCTCCTTATCCAACTCGCGTCTTTCCAGAACTCGCCCCATGGGATCCGGCCACCGTTCCAAAGATTGAATTCCATCGCAAACACGCGGCAACTTAGACTTATCGAACTTCAATCGTGCAAGAAGCGCATCGGAAATGCCCGCTTTGGCCGAGCGTTCCATATCCTTTTTGTTGGCGTTGAAAATTTCACTGCCGGCGGCCTCCAGGGCCAAACGCACATTTTTCAAAGCGGCCGTGCGTGACTCGCCGCCGCGGGATAGAATTTCCCGGCTTGCCTTCCTAGCGGCCCTGGACCGATCGATGAGGTGCATAATCCTATAATAGTAGATTTTTCAATTTCCGATAACCCAGATTGAATGCCCTAGAGGCCGGTCGAAATCGAAAACCAGCCACAACTCCCAGGCCGCTGTTGACAATCTCATAAACCGAGGCGTGAAACAGACGAACATAGGTACTCTTAGCCACGGCCCCGGAGGCATCTCGGAATAAGAGTTTCCGCAGCTCGAGGGTATTCACCAGATAGTCCAATTGGCGGCTCATCACGGGATACAATTTTTTCACCATCGCAAAAAAGCGTTCTTGATAAACCGCATCCTTCCCCAGCAACCTTGTAATCTGCCGCCGTCTATCTCGAATTGTAACTCCGCCTTCCCGGCGGCTGGGAATAAACGCATTGATTATTCTCTGCACCACCTCGCTCGAGAAGAAGCGAATCAGGGCAAAGTGAAAGAGTAGCAGGCTCGCCATCCGGAGAGAGGAGGAATGGGTGGGTAAATAGGCAAGATTCTTCAGTAGGAGCGTTATCTCTCTCTCAACAGAGTTGATTGAAATTTTCCGAAATTTCGGACTGGCAGCCTCTGCTTCCAAATTCGCAACATGCCTCTCTACGGTTTCCATGGTCTTCTGAATTTGCCTTCTGAGCGGGGAATTCGAACTCGAAAGCAGCCAATTTCTCAGTTCGTTCCTCACCTTTTTCGAAGGCATCGCGGCTCCCTTCGCGTTGTTCGCCAGGAATTTTTCGAAGCGTGCGAGAAATCTCTCGAAATTTTCCCTTCCCGAACTCCTACGAAGAAAATACCGCAGCAACAGCTCCGATTTAGAAGGCAAATCTTCTTCGATTCTTGGGATGGAGGTGTCGAGAAGCGCGCTAAGCATTTCATAGAGGGTGCGATGGAGATTTAGAAGCAACGGTGGATTCACCCTTGTCAAATCCAGTGAGGTATCGTGCGGCACATGGGCGATCGGAATTAGCTTTTTCTCACTGATACGCTCTGATTCATCCACATTCCTGTTGTAATTGCCTATTAGATCGTCCGGATCGAATTCCTCTTCCGGGCGTGGGATGTATTTATTGTGCCAAAGATAGATGGGTTTTTCCTGCCATAGCTCCTGAATGCTCTTAATCAGGGCGCCGGCTGAAACATGGGCAGTTGGCTCGGGATTTGTTACCAGCAAGAGAATATCCGTATTCGACAAGTAGGGGAAAAGCGGGCCCTCCTCGATGCCGGCCGGCATATCGATGATGGCCAGATCGTAGCTGCTATTTAGCCAATCGTGGTATGAGCGCATCAAATCACTCACGAGATTGGCCGCCTGTTCTTCGGATTTTTTAGTTTGAGGAAAAATTACCTCGAAATTCGGAGCTACCTTGAGAGCCGAACTTTTAGGATGCTTATCGGACAAGCTCTGCCTTGGAAGTGGATAATCGAGCATGGCAAGAACGTTGGAAAGCGGATCGGCATCGATGAGGGCGGTGCGAAAACCATCCCTAGCCGAACAAAGCGCCAGATTCACCGCGCAGAGAGTCTTGCCAACCCCACCCTTACCCGAGGCCACGGCCAAAACGGGGCAGGAACTACCCGATTTAGATATCATCCAGGCTGATAATGCCGTATCTAAGAGCGGCAACCGCCGCCTGAGTTCGGTCCGCTACGCCCATTCTGTTGAATAGCGCGCTCGCATAGTTACGTACAGTTCCCTCCGAAAGATAGAGCTTGCCGGCAATATCGACATTCGACAATCCTCGGGCAATCAGTATCAGCAATTGTTTTTCCCTGGGCTTGATATCGGGGGCGGAAGATTCAGTGGGACGAGGCATCGTGCCTGCCGCCATGGCCAGCACCTTTCCGGCCACCGAGGGGTCAATGAAAGTTTGGCCCATCAGTATGGTGCCCTTGACGGCATCGATTAGATCTATCCTCGTGGTGTCCTTTAGCAGGTAGCCTGAGGCCCCGGCCCTTATCGAGTCCATCACCCACTGATCGTCGTCGTAGGTAGTGAGAATTAGAACCTTGGATTCCGGATATGTAGATCGAAGCTGCCTGGTTGCCTGAATTCCGTTCCTGCGGGGCATCTTCAAATCCATCAGCACCAAGTCGGGAATGCCCACCGAATCAATCTTGTGGAACAGATCTATACCATCCTCGGCCGTGGTAACCGTATCAAAAGAATCATCACTTTCGAAAATAGTTTTCAAGCCCTCTCGAACAATTTCCTGATCGTCGCAGATGATTAGCTTAATTCCTGCTTTCATTTTGGGCCTTCCACGTAAAGCGAATCACACAACCCCTGCCGGGTTGACTGTCTACCACGAGTCTTCCGCCAATTGCAAGCGCTCTCTCCCGCATGCCCTTTAATCCGAAACGGCTCTCGTTCTCAGGATATTCAGCATCGAAGCCCCTGCCGTTATCTTCAATATCCATATACAGGTTTTCGCTATCTCCTTTCATTTCCAGCTTAACCTCGGTGGCGTTCGAGTGTCGAATCGTGTTCTCCAGAGCCTCCTGGGCAATACGGTAGGTAGTTTCCTCCAGCTGCATGCTCCAATCCAGCTTATCCGCCGGCAGGGAAAATTTCATTGGAATATCGGTTCTCTCCCTGGCATTCTCGATTAGGCGTTGGAGTGCAAGAAGAAGTCCGAAATCCTCGAGTGGACTTGCCCGTAGAGCCTCCAACGAGCGGCGAGTCTCGCTCAATCCAACCCGAATAGTCTTGCGCGCCCTATCCAATAGAATTCCCAGTTGCTCGTTATCCTTATCGACAATAGTAACAGCCGCTTCCAGCTGAATCGAAAGTCCGCTTAGAGTGTGGGCAAGAGTGTCATGAAGTTCTCTCGCGATGCGATTTCTTTCCCTGCTTGCCGCCAGCCTCTCGCTGTCCAACGCATATTCCTCGAGTTTTCTGTTTGCCTCCTGCAGTGCCTTTCTTTCCACCCTTTGTTGGTTCCGTAGTTCCGTAATCATGAAACCAACCGCGCCAAGAGCCAGAATTCTAACCAACGATGCGTTGACCGCGTTGAAAAGCTCCGGAGTGATGCTTTCGTTTATCAGGATAATCAGAAGTGGATCCAAAAAGCCAAGTACGACAAAGAACAATAGGACAATGGGGAAACTATACCGCCAAGCCGTTGCAATAAGCGGAAAGATAAGCAGAATTGTCAGTGTCATCGTATCTTCTAGGGTGTTGATTGGGCTTCCGATTGCAAGAAGGGCGCGATACTTGGCGTTAATAATTGCGATGGGAATTACGCTGGCGGCAATTAGCACGGGGGGAAGATGGTACTTCTTGAGCCAGATTTCCAGCTTTGGAATCATCAGATAGATAAATATCAATCCGTATGTTGCCGCAAAGAGGAACATTGTTCTCTTTGTGCTTGGATCGATTTCCTGAGGTGCAATGGGGCCAATCAGCAGGAAAAAGAAGACAAGCGCTCCTCCACCTGAAAAAAAACGAAAAATTCTGATAAGCCCGCTATTGGTTCGAAAGATAGTAGCCATCTTAGCTAAGTCTATCACTATTATACAATAAAATACTCTATCAGTAAGGGATAATTACAAATATCAGCATAAAATAGTGAGTATTCACAGGCTCTTTTATTACTTCTGTAGTCTAGCTCCCATATCTGCCTCCCCGCATAATTGGGATATGACCGCGGCTGTTAGGGATAGAGTAATAATTCTTTCGTTGGCTCTTGTTGTACTGATTGCGTTTATGCTGTTCTGGCTGTACTCCAGATTTGCCGACGATGAGTTTTCCGGAACGCGAAGAACTCCAGTGTCCGTGATAAGCCCTCGAATAAGTGATTTGAGGGAGAGTCTGGTTGTTTCAGCCCTCTTGGAAGCAGAACGCACCGTTGTTATTTCGCCCAAAGTGGGAGGGACCGTGCGGGAAATCCTGGTTACGGAAGGCTCGGTTGTCTCAAGAGGAGATTTGCTGGCCAGAATCGATTCTGAACCATATCGGCTGGAAATGGAAGCCGCCGAATCGCTATGGCGTCTCGCCGAGGCGGGTTTGACAAGGACAAAGCGGGTATTCGAAAGTGCCGGGGCATCGGTGCAGCAGCTCGATGAGGCACAGACACAGCGAGATTCGGCCTACTCCAAATACGAGCTGGCCAAAATGAGATTTGACTACACCAACATTAGCTCCCCCGTTTCCGGCTCGGTGCTCTATCGTTATCTGGATCCTGGGAACACGGTATCTCCGCAGTCGGCCTTATTCACTATCGGAAATACGGAAACCCCGCGGGTGAAGGTGCAAATCCCGGAGAAATACTGGAGCCGCTTTCAGGAATTGGAAGAGATTAGAGTGCTCTTATCCTTTCCGGCGGGCGGCGATGATTCGGTGCTTCCGGGAGAAATAATCAGAATTGGTTCGAGTATCGATCCAAGGAGTAAAAAATTCGAGGTGCTTTGCATGCTAAGCCAGTCTGAATCACCCTGGCCGGTTGGCGCGAGTCTGCAGGTGGAGTTCATTCTGAGCGAGAGCTTAGGTGCATTGAGTTTGCCCCTTCGCGCCTTAGACAGCGACAATGGGCTCTGGCGCGTCAATCCGGAGGACAACACTGTCGCCCGTATAGAGGCTCCCACAATGTATCGAGATGCCGCGAGATTCGTGGTTCCTGATGCCTGGACGACCGATGTTTTTGTTTTGGAAGGCCGGCACCGACTGAAAGAAGGCCAGACCGTCGAGTATTTCGAGGGAGGAATATGAAGCCGAGTTCCCTAGCGATTCGCCACCCGGTTCCGGTACTCGTCATTACGATGGCCATTCTGGTTTTTGGCATTCTAGCCCTAGTCTTTCTGAAAAGAGAATTTGTTCCCTCCATTATCTTGCCCAGCATCAGGGTGGTAACTCTCTGGCCCGGCGTTAGTGCCGAGAATGTCGATGAAGATGTAACAGAGATTCTCGAGGAACGATTCGCCTCCCTTCCCGGTGTAAACGATATCTACTCCGAGAGTAGGGAGGGCATTAGCATAATCGAACTCGAATTCGACGAGAAAACCAATACGAATGAGCTGCTTCAGGAGGTACGAAACAGGGCAGAAATAGCTTCCTCGGATTTGCCTGACGATCTGGCCGGCGCGCCGATTATTTCGACATGGGGGGCATCAGACATTCCGGTGTTTAGTTTCGCCATATCCGGCCCATGGAACTCGGATAGGATAACTCGCTATGCCGAGGATGTGGTTTTGCAGGAGATATATGAAATTGAGGGTGTTGCCGATGCCGACATCCTAGGTGGAAGGGAGAAGGAGGTTAGAATAAGCTTGAATCTCCAGGCGATTGCCCACGGAAATCTCACCCCTCTCGAAGTTGCCGCTGCTCTCAAGAGCGGCAATGTTGCCCTGCCCGCCGGGCTGGTTGGTTGGGGTGGTGATGAATGGGCTCTTCGAGTGAACGGTGAATTCACTGGAATAGATGAAATCGAGAATCTTGTTGTAGGCGGCGATAACCGTGTTCCAATTCGCTTGAGGGATATCGCTACAGTAAGTCTAGACTATGAGCGTGCCGATCTCCGGGTTCGCTCCGAATCGCAGGATATGTTGGTGATTCAGGTTATGAAACAGGAATCGGGAGATGCCATCAGGATTAGCAGGGAAATTCGCAAGCGTCTGGCTTACTTGGAGGAGGCGGAAAATGCGAGTTATCGCTTTATTGTTCTGCACGATGATAGCGAGACTGTTAAACTCGCCTTGGGCACGGTTATGCGCTCGGCCGTCCTGGGAATTTGCATGGCTGTAGCGGTTATTTTTCTCTTCCTTCGAAGTTGGAAATACACCCTGGTTATTGCTGTATCTCTCCCAATCTCGCTGTTTATAGCCTTTGCCGGCATGAAATTAGCGGGACTTTCCCTGAATGTGCTCACGCTGGCGGGTATAACGGTTTCCCTAGGCATGGTGGTTGATTCCTCGATTGTGGTGTTGGAAAGTATCCACAAAAGACGATTGGCGGGAGAGAGCATGAAGAATGCGGCTCTTGGCGGAGCGGCTTCGGTTTCCGGGGCTGTTACGGCGTCTATCACAACCTCGGTTAGCGTTTTCGCTCCTATGATATTCCTTACGGGCATTGTGGGCAGCATTTTGAAAGACATTTCCGCAACGATTGTACTATGCCTGGGAGCCTCCCTATGCGCCGCGCTCTTCCTGGTTCCTCTATTGGCTCATCGGGATGAATTTGTCAGTTCCAAGCGCATAATCGGTAGTCGCTTCATGAGCAAAATCGAGAGAAGCTATGAGTCGAGCCTTAGGCGAGTGCTTCGCCTTAGCGATACCTACTTAATAGCTGCCGCCGCGGTGCTGTTTATCAGCATTATCGCCGCCGATTTAATAGGAGTGTCTTTTTTACCCGCGGCAGACTACGACGAGCTGTTTGTTTCACTGGAGCTTAGACCGGGAGCATCCATCGAGGAGGGAGCCAATGCGGCCGATGCGGCGGAGGCTGTTATCAGAAGAGAAATTCCGGAATTGGAGAATCTGATTTTCTTTGTGGGAATAGAGGACAGTATTTCAACTTCCCTCAAAAAGCGGGAGACAGTTTGGGGACAAATACTGCTAAAGAAAAGCAATAGACGAAAGAGGGACTTTCGAGATTTGATGGCGAACCTTAACGAGGCCCTTCCCCCGGAACTTCCGGGGATTGCCGTTAGGGTATTCAATGGCGGTTTCGATAGGATGCTGAGCCTGAGCGTCGAGGGAGCCGGATACCGAGTCGAATTATTCTCCGAATCGCTTGAGGATTTGAAGAGTGAGGCGGATAGGATGGAGGCCATACTGCTGGAGAATCCCGAAATTATCAGTACGACCCGCGATGTAAGGGCCGATCGGCGTTTTGTAAATGCCCGCTTCGATCGAGAGACAATGGGGGTTCTTGGCATCAGCGCCGGCGATGCCGCCCGAAACGCTAAAATTGCCTTCGAGGGAATTGATATCGGTACTTATCGGCCCTCGGAGGGCGAGAGTAGAAGTATCAAACTGAGCTCCAATCTTGAATCGTCCACTCCCGATTCGCGGTCGCTGGGCACGATTCCGATACGTGGTGCCGGCGGCTATATAACCGATTTACACACCTTTACTTTTGTGGAAGAGAATAGGGGTTTTTCCCAATACCGCCGGCACAATCGAGCCCGTATGCTTACGGTTATCGGCTATACGGAAAGCGAGAATTTCAGAGGCATCAACCGCCGGATAAAGGAGGCCCTTAGCGACTCACCGTTGAAGGAGGGCGTCGAATGGCGTCAGCAGGGGGTTATGGGGCTGATTAGCCGGTCCATAATGAATTTGGTGATAGTTCTGGTGATATCACTGCTGCTTGTATATGTAGTTATGGCCATCCAGTTCGAGAAGCTCATTCAACCATTGATTATTATGGCGTCGGTGCCCTTCTGCTTCATTGGAGTTGTGCTCGGCCTGGCCATATTCGGTTCGGACATCTCGCTGGTGTCCTTCCTTGGGATTGTGGCCTTGTCGGGGATAGTGGTGAACAATGCCATTGTTCAGGTTGATCGTATTAATCAGCTACGTAAGGATGGCATGAAGCTGAATGAGGCATTGATACAGGGTTCGGTGTCGAGGCTTCGTCCTATTTTGATGACCACGCTAACAACATTCTTCGGCATATTGCCTCTTTCGCTGGCAAGTGGCTCAGGTGCAGGATTGTACGCGCCGCTGGGCCAGGCTATAGCCGGAGGGCTTGTCACTTCCACCCTGGTAACGCTTTTCCTAGTTCCGACTCTTTACGGCATTGTAGAGAAACGCCGACTGAGCATGAGCAGGGAAAACGCGGATACAAGCGCCCAGCTCGGCGCTGCCTGAATCCTGCTTCACCGGGAATACAGGGCAGTTCTATTCTTCCCCGACGACTTAGCATCGTACATGGCCGCATCGGCCGCACTCACCAGAGCCTCGGAATCTTTGCCGTCCTTCGGATAGAACGCCAAGCCCATACTGCCCGTAATACTTAGCGACTTTTCGGATTCCAACTCGATTGGTTCCGCCAAATTCAATCGCAGCTGCTCGGCCAACTGGAATCCATTCTCCGGCGTGCAATCGTCTGTGATAATTAAAAGGAATTCGTCTCCGGCTAGGCGTCCGACGGTATCGATAGACCGTATGTCCCTTTTGAGTCGTTTCCCGATTTCCTTCAAAACATTGTCTCCGGCTATATGCCCATGGTTGTCATTAATCTGCTTGAATCCGTCCAAATCAACAAACAGAACGGCAAGTGTCTTGCTATAGCGTTGGCATCTTTTAATCTCCAAATCTAATCTATCCATGGTTTGCAGGCGATTTGGCAGGTGGGTTAAAGGATCGTGAGTGGCTATATAGGATATTTTCTCGTTGGATAATACCAAGCTCTGATGCGCATTCGAATTGGAAAGAGCGATTGCAATAAATCCTGCCAGGGCCTCCAATATTCTCAGGTGTCTCTGCACGTAGCAATGGGCCTGTTTTCCCTGGATTGAAAGGACACCGATGATTCTCCCTTCAATTTTCAGCCGCACGACTAGGCAGGACTCGTTTCTTTCTCCAGATGCGGATTCGCTCCTGATATAGCTGGAGCCCTCTTCTTTCGAGTTTATGATGAGGTCCCTATCATTCAGTATAACCCATGAAATCAATGATTCTTCGGCATCTATGGGAGCCCGGGAGGGTTCCGCATAAACTCCATCCTTTATTATATAGCGAATATCCATCTCCTCTTCGTTTAGGCAGAACGCGATAATGAGCTCATCTACGCTCATGAGCTGGGTTAGGCGTTTGTAAACCATTTTTACTATCTCATCGGGATCCAAAGAAGAGGTGATTTCCTGGCCAATTTTTCTTATTGTTTCGAGGTATAGTATGGATTTGTCCTTGCTGCTACGGATTCTCTCCAGTTCATCAGTTCGCCGACGCCAGGTTCCCATCTGCTCCTTCAACTGACCAATTCTACTGTCTTGGTCGTAGCTGCTGATTAGATGATGAAGCCCCTCGGCTAAATAGCGATGCTCCTCCCTGTGGATGGCGAGCAGATAGTCCAGGGCCTTCAAATCATCCTTCTTGGCGCGGTAGAGGTCTACCAGACCCTCTCCGCTAAGGATTCGAAAATACCTGACTCCCGTGGATTCACACAGTTTGTAGCAGTTTTCCCAGGCATCGAGGGTTTTTTCGGTATCCTCAATCTTGTTATAAAAAATTCCAAGCTGATAATAAGCCAAGATTTCTCCATAGCGAATTTCGTTTTCGCTGCAGGTTTTCAGTGTTTTTCTAAGCAGTGCTTCGGCTGCCTCTAATTTCCCCCGGCGAATATCCAACTCAGCCCGAGTAATCTGATATTCGTAGTATGGAGGCTCATTGGCCTGCTCAAGCCAATTCCCGGCCTCATCCAAGTTGCCTTCCCTTAATTCAATGTGCCCCATTTCATGCCACAGGCGCGCCAGGTTAGCCTTATTACCGGGATTCATCTCGAGAGCCTCTTCCAGGAAGTCGCGGGCTTCCCTGTACCTACCCTGTTCAATGCAAATTCGAGCTAAGTAAGAATTGACAGCAACTTTGATTTCTCTTAGGCCCAGGTTTTGAGCCCTTTCACGTATAGACAGAAAGAGTTCGAAGGCCGCCTCCGGGCGCTCTGTAAGGCTGTAAATGTGCCCAAAAGCCAATTGACATTCAAGAACGCCCTCGGCATCGCTCAGCTCCTCTCTAATCTTCCTGGCTTCTCGCAACGCGAGGAAGGCCGGCTCATATTCGCATCTTTGAATTCTGGCGCAGGCAAGCCGATGAAAAACCAAGCCCTGCTCCTTAACCATCTTCGCGGCGATAATTTTTGGCAGTAAATCCTGGGCCAGCTCTATTATTCTCGTTGGTCTTTCATATGAGAGTTCCAAAAAGTTATCGATACCCAACCCATTATTAGCCATATAGCGTTGATGATAATTTTACAACTTTAGCTGCTTGAATGGGAATAAGCTGGTAGATCAATGTCGAACTACTCGATCAGAATAATCCGACACTGAAAATCCCGGATGCGCAAGGCTTGCTGAACAGGGGCACCGGGCGGTTAAGCAAATTTGCTCTTTTGACATCGGAAGCGGCTGCACGAACCGGTGGCGCTAATCGGAATTTTATCTTAACATGCTCTGCGAATGAAAGAACCGATCGAAACGGGAAAACAATTTGAACACCTGGTAGACAAGATACTTAGAGTAAACACCGAACTGAACCGCATCAAGGATTTGGATCTGCTTTTGGAGCGCTTCCTTTATCGAGCGCGTCGGGAATCCAGCGCCGATGCCGGAACCATCTATATCCGCAGGGATAATGAGTTGGAGTTCAAATACACTCAAAACGACACTCTTCAGGCGAAGCTCAAAAATGGTAGGAAATTGCCGTATTCCGTCTTCTCGATTCCAATCAACGATGAATCCATCGCTGGATTTGCCGCCAAGCACGAGAGAACGCTCAATATTTCGGATATGTATGCGATCGACGAGGAGACACCCTACCATTTCGACCCATCCTTCGACAAACGCACGGGTTATAGAACCGTCTCCAGCCTAACGATTCCACTGATTTCCAGTGATGGAGAACTGCTGGGAGTTATGCAGTTGATAAATGCATGCGAAGATGGAGAATTCGTACCGTTTAGCAACGAGAACGAGTCGTTCTACAAGATGCTATGCCTAATCGGAACTAATGCCATTCAACGTGCCCAGATGACTCGCAACCTCCTTATCACTATCGCTGGTTTTGCCGGTCTGCGCGATCCAAAGGAAACCGCGGCCCACGTGAATAGGGTTGGAACCTATGCCACTGAGATATATGAAACCTGGGCTAATCAAAGGGGGATAGCGCCGGGCAGCATAGATGGGAACAAGGACAATCTTCGAATCGCGGCTATGCTTCACGATGTTGGTAAGGTTGGTATCAGCGATACGATACTCAAGAAGAAATCCATGTTCGATGCCGGTGAAAGATGGATTATGGAATCCCACACCTGGCTTGGCGCAAGGCAGTTCCTGGGCGATACCGATCTAGATCTCACTGCCAGGGAGGTTGCTCTTTCCCATCATGAGAATTGGGATGGCTCTGGCTATCCGGGAAGGATTGCCAATCTAATTGAAGCAGAAAAACTTTTTGACGAGGAGGGTAAAAGACTCCCGGGTTTGAAGGGGAATGAAATCCCTCTTTTTGCCCGAATAGTGGCGATAGCCGATGTTTACGACGCCCTTCATTCAAACCGTGTTTATAAGAATGCTTGGTCTGAAGAGAGGGTGATTGAGGCGATGACAAATGATAGGGGGAAGAAATTCGATCCGGAGCTATTCGATATTTTTCTGCGTATACTGCCGGCATTCCGAGATATCCGACAGCGCTTTCCCGATCCCGAATAGCGTGGCCGCCGGGCTGGGCCCTGAATCAGGCATGAAGACTCTAGAGGCAAGAGTTCTCCATAAACCTGAAACTGTTGTGCTTTTCCAATATAATACGATTTAAATTTTGAGTAAAAAGGATGGTGTTACATGAGACGATTGTTATTGTTTGTGGTTGCCGGAGTTCTGGCTCCCGGCTTAGTTTTTGCTCGAGGCGGCGATGAGAGGGGAGGGGCGCGCAGGTATGTTACCATCGGCACTGGCGGAGTCACCGGAGTTTATTACCCGACTGGCGGAGCGATCTCCAAAATGGTTAACAAGAAGAGCGACGAGTATAACATCAAAGCTACAGTGGAATCGACTGCCGGTTCAGTGTATAACGTAAACGGAATAATATCAGGCGATCTTGAATTCGGCATCATTCAGTCTGATAAGCAGTATCATGCCTATATGGGCTTGGAAGAGTGGGAAGGGGATCCCCAAGGGGATTTACGAGCCGTCTTTGCGCTTCACCCCGAATCGATAACCTTGTTGGCTTCCGACGAGTCCGGAATCCGAGCGCTCGCCGATTTAAGGGGCAAGGTGGTAAGTATCGGCAATCCCGGTTCAGGGAGTCGGGGGAACACGATAGACATCCTCGAGAGCGTGGGAATCGATCCCAATACGGATATTAGGGCCGAGGGATTCCAGCCGACAGAGGCTGCCTCGATGCTTCAGGACGGTCGAATCGACGCATATTTTTACACGGTCGGCCATCCCAGCGGCTCGTTTAAGGAGGCCACCGCTGGTTCCAAGAAGGTTCATTTCGTTCCAATAGAGGGCGCTTCCGTTGATAAGTTGATCGCCTCCCTTCCATTCTATGCCAAGTCGATAATTCCGGTGAAAGCTCACTATCCTGCCGCGAGTAATAGTGAGAATATTCCGACTTTCGGCGTCAAGGCAACTCTGTGTACCTCGGACAGGGTGCCCGAGGAGATTGTCTATGCGCTCGTAAAGGAGGTTTTTGAAAATCTAGATGAGTTCAAGGAACTTCATCCCGCGCTTGCCGTATTGTCGAACAAGAACATGTTGGAAGGTCTCTCTGCTCCCATCCATCCCGGAGCGTTAAAGTACTACCGGGAGGTTGGCCTAATCGAATAATCAAGACTTGCTTTATCTCGGGAGGCGTTTCGCCCCCCTTTTACGGATTGCATCGATGAGCAATGAATCTGGAATCCAAGAAAGGAATCTCATGGAGGCAAGGCGCATCGCCGAGGAAGCCGAGGGAGGAGTGCGGAGAATCAAGTTAGGCGCGGGACGATGGTTGGTGCCGACTATCGCCGCTCTCTGGTCGATTTTTCAGCTTTTACTATCCAGTGTGATTCTTATGAATAGCACTATAGTCCGCTCGATACATCTCAGTTTTGCCATTGTCCTGGTTTTTCTTACACATCCAATGCTGAAGAAACCGAAGAAGGGCAAATTAGGAATCTATCTTGGAAGCAGAGATAAAATCACGGCCCTGGATTATGCAATGGCCCTGATAGCCGGCATTGCCGCGCTTTACATAGCTTTTGAAATGTTCATGTTGGAAATCAATCCAGATTATTATGGGATTGCTTCAAGGCAGGGTAAGCCCATTGTTCGGGATATGGTTTTCGGAATCACGCTAACGCTTATGCTCTTGGAGGCCGCGCGTCGTTCTCTGGGGCCGGCGTTGATGGTGGTGACTCTGCTTTTCATTTTCTATAGCTTCTTTTCGGAATATATGCCCGCGGGTTTGGATTTTCGCGGTGTAACGCTCTCGAAATTTGTTAGCAAAATAACCATGTCAACCGAGGGAATCTACGGTGTTCCGCTGTATGTATCGGCAAACATAGTGTTTTTGTTCGTGCTTTTTGGCGCTCTTTTGGAAAAGGCCGGCGCGGGGAAATACTTTGTCGATTTGGCTTTTAGCTTGATGGGTCGATTTCGGGGAGGACCGGCAAAGGCCGCGGTTTTAGCGAGCGGCCTGACGGGTATGGTATCGGGCTCCAGTATCGCGAATACCGTAACTACCGGAACTTTTACCATTCCTCTGATGAAGAAGGTGGGGTATCCCGATTATAAGGCAGGAGCCGTTGAAGTTGCGGTGTCGACGAACGGACAATTGATGCCTCCGATTATGGGAGCTGCCGCCTTCATTATTGCCGAAACCGTGAACATACCCTATGTGGAGGTTATTCGGGCCGCTTTTATCCCGGCGATTATCAGTTATATCGCCCTGCTTTACATTGTGCATCTAGAGGCCTTGAAACTTGGGATAAGGGGCATGGCCAAGTCCGAGCTTCCGGGATTTTGGTCTACCCTGATAAGCGGCTTTCATTATCTTATTCCTCTAGTTTTCTTGGTTGTATCCCTGGTGGTGCTTCGAACATCGCCGGCACTCGCGGCTCTTCGAGCGATAATAGCCCAAGCCATTTTGATACCGCTCGAGAATCTCTGGAGGGTACATCGGAACGGAACCGGTTTGAAAGCCGGATGGAAGAACGCACTCGGGAAAACCTTCCTCCAAATTCGGGATGCGTTGGTTAGCGGCGGAAAGAATATGATGGGAATCGGAGTCGCGGTAGCCGCGGCCGGCATTATTGTAGGCGTGGTTACTTTTGGCCTTGGGGGAATCATAACCGAGGCTATAGAAATACTTTCAGGCGGAAGATTTTTCCTGATTCTGGTTATTACCGCACTTGCATCTCTGCTATTGGGAATGGGTTTGCCCACCACGGCCACCTACATAGTTATGGCGGCACTGACGGCTCCTGCAATAGTGACGCTCGGAGCCAAAAGCGGAGTTATTTTCCCCCTGATAGCCGCTCACCTCTTTGTGTTCTTTTTTGGCATTCTGGCCGATGATACTCCCCCCGTGGGTCTGGCTGCCTATGCGGCTGCCGCCATCGCGAGGTCGAATCCTATAAAAACCGGGGTTCAGGGTTTCAGCTACGATATCAGAACAGCCATACTCCCATTTATTTTTATGTTCAATCCGGATCTTCTATTGTATGAGATAAACAATCCGTTCTATGCTATGTGGGTTTTTATTACAGCCATGTTTGCCATGTTTGCCTTTGCGTCGCTCACACAGGGCTGGATGATACTAGCGCTTAAGTGGTGGGAATATGTTTTGTTGGCGGGGATAAGCTTCGGACTTCTAATGCCGTCGCTTATTGCCGAGAAATTGCTCGGTTCACTCATCCCGCTGCTCGGAGGGGATAGAAGGGCCGCCATATTGGTAGGGGTGGTTTTATTGGTTATTTTTGGATTGCTCTATTTGCGGCAAAGAATGCGGAATCGAAAACTGTCTCCAAGCGTATGACACATAGCGTATGATTTTGCCAAAGGCCCTATTCCTGGACATGGATGGCACCATCTTGAGATCCGATCACAGTTTGACGCCGAGAACTATCAGAGCCATAAAGTCCATGAGCAGGGCCGGGTGTACTGTTTGCCTGGCCACGGGTAGGAGCTGGGAGTCGGTTAAGCCAATTTACAACATCCTGGAGCTTCATGGTCCGACAATATGCTACAACGGCGCCGTGATAGTAGACGGTCCCGCCGGCAACTTCGTTTTCGAAAGTACGATGGATGAAACTGCTGCCAGATTTGTGATAGCAGTGGTGCGTGAGAGCGACTGTGAGATGATAGCCTACCGGCATAGGGAACTTATCTTCGAAAGAAGAGGGCCGGAGATAGAAGCCTATGGTGTTCGCACAGGTCTGGCGGGAACAGTTGTCGATTTCGACAGCCTGCGAACACTTGAATTCACGAAAGTCATCGTGCTGTCGAATCAGAGCGCGCTGATGCGACTCAAGATTCTGCTGGAAAACCGCTTTTCAGACGAGAAGTTAAGCGTAACCTTTTCGGATCCGCGATTTCTGGAGCTAATGGCCGGCAAAATCGACAAGGGTAGGGGACTGGTGGAGGTATGTGAAATTCTGAACATTGATAGGGAATCGACGGTTGCCATCGGGGATGGCTGGAACGATCTTGCCATGCTTGAAGCAACTGGAGATGCTTGGATAATGGGAGGAGCGTCTCAGGAGTTAATGGCGAGATTTCCCGAAAACCGCATCGCCTTGAGCGCGGACCGGGACGGCGCGGCAAGGGTTATGGAGACCATGCTCCAAACAATCACCGATGATGAACAGCTTCCTCGATAGGCTAAGGATAGTACTCTGCCGCCCCGAGGGGGCCATCAACGTTGGCGCCGTGTGCCGCTCCATGAAAACAATGGGAATTGCGGAGCTGGCACTTATCAGCCCCGCTGAGCTCGATAAAAACGAAGTCTACAAGATGGCCATCCACGCCAGGGATATCTACGATAGCTCGCTTGTGTATGCGGAGCTTGAAGGGGCTCTAAGAGATACTGTGCTTGCAGCCGGCATTACGCGGAGGCGCGGCGTTAGACGAAAATGGTCCAGCATGCCGCCCGAGGTGCTGGCAAGGAAGATTGCATCAAGCGGCGACGGGAAGTGTGCAATTGTATTCGGAAATGAAAAATCCGGCCTAAGCGACAGGGAGCTCAGCCACTGTAACATTGCCTGCCATATACCCAGCTCGCCAGATTTTCCATCGTTGAATCTATCGCATGCGGTTCAAGTAGTTGCCGCCTATCTCTACCGTGAATCAATAGGCGATTATGATGGCGCTTTCACTCCCATCCCGCGGGACCAAATTGATACGCTCGTTGCCACAATTCATGATGCGCTAGATGCCCTAAACTATTTTAAGACTGCAGATAGGCAGCACACGCGAATCTTTTTCAGAGACATATTGACCCGCTCGCAGCTTAGTAGAAAAGAGGCCAAACACCTGGAGAAGATTTTTCGCAAACTCCAATACCTCCAAACGGCCTAACAGGCTCAAAGCGAAACCCACCATCAGATGCATCTTCGAGTAAAGTCGATCAGGAAGGAATGCCACCCCCATGCCTCGGCGCCTCGGGCAGTGTCACTTTTTCCCCATAACTGAGTTTCTGCACCACTGTTTGTTCGTTTTCCCGCTTGAGAACTACATGTTCCAGTTCTTTTCCCGCGAGGCGATATTCGTCTAGCGCGAAGGCTATGACAGTGTCCGAATTTATTCTCCCTTTAACCGCTACTACGGTTTTTGGCGGCGCCTTAAATCTCCTTCGCGCCTTTTTGAACTCCAAGCCTCCCTCTCTCAAGCTTTTTCTACGCTGGGCAATCAACGCGACTAGGTAGGAAATCCTTTGTAAATCCGGATTGAGCTTAGAACGCAGAAAGTTTATCTGCCTATTCAAATCGTCCACCTCTTCCTGAAGCGCCTTGAGTTCAGCTCCCTGAGCTTGGAAGGCTTTTAGCTGCCTTGGCGGGCAACCCGCGTATATGCGTGTTAGGCCCGCGCGCGAGCCGCCGATGCGGCGACAATTGATGGAGCCTCCCACTATCGCAAGGCCTCCAATGATTTCCCCTCGCCCTTGATTGAGGTAAACGTTGCCGCCCACCTCAATTTTTGAATGAAGAATAGCTTCTGTAACCAGCAGATTTCCCTCTACTTCGACAATGGAATTCTCGAGAAATCCGGCGAACAGATTCCCGCCAACTTTGCAGCTTCCCTCGCCATCGCCCACGAGACCGCCGCTGATAACCAAGTTTCTCCCTGCCTCCAGGTAGGCGCGTCCCACGGTTTTCTGAACATGCAAATCGCCGCTTGCGCGAACTGTGAACCCATCAGCTACCTTCCCTGTAATTACCGCGGAGCCGTCAAAATCGATGTTGCCCACGGAGTAGTCCACATTCTCAACTTGAATGGATTTTTCCATCACTATGGAATCTCGGAGCAGCCGAACATTGCCGTCTATGTCCGCCACCAAGCCCTCATTCGTCTCGCTCACGCCATGTCCTGCACTGAATAAGTTGCCCGGCTTAAGCGATTCGGCCTCGATTACTCTGCCGTACACATCAAAACCATCCACCGATGGTATGGCTCCTATTACGCGGGTTAACAAATCTCCCGCCTTGCGATTTTGAATGTGATTGAGCTCTCTAAGATCTATCTGTCCGCCATCGAGCTGCTTCCAGGGCTTGCCCCTATCGGTAATGAAAAGACATTCCATGGTTTCCATGCTGCCCGGCGCTGCCTCTTTCCCTCTGGCGATAACGGTATTCCTCGTATCTCCTTCGAGCAGAGTTTGTATCGAGGCCTTATTCACGCCTCGCACAACTCCAGCCGATTTCAGTGCCTCATCCATCATCCGCGCATCGATACCGGCTCCCCCGTGTTTTGCCCCCTCAACCGCCGCGATCGCCTCCATTCCATCCTCACTCACTCGAATCTCTAACCTTGCGCAGAGTTTTTCCCCCGCTGGCCATTCGATAAGTTTCTCCGGCATTCCGCTGGCCCTGCCTATAATTTCCCGAATTTTTTTTGCAGGCGCCGGAGGGATGCCCAGTAGCTTCATGCGGCCCATAACGTCGTCCACATAAATCTGTCGCTGTCTACCTTCCCTGGGCGGTACAATAAGCACGGCCATTCCATCTTGATATTTCAGCAAGAAACCATGTCGATCCGCAAACTCCGTATCCATGCCTTTATTATCCTATATCTGCCATCAATTCTCATCTCGATAATCCTGAAAATGTTTTTTTCGCTTCGAACGAGATTAATGACTAGTCTGTCAAACTTATATGGATGATAATGCTCTCTGCCAAAGCATTAGGAGTGCCGGTAAACCTCTGGGGCGGGGAGGAGCATGCAACTTTCCATAACGAGCAGCATCGATTCCATAAGCCAGCAGGAATGGAACAGGATCGCGGAACAGGATGAGTATTCGCCCTTTCTCGAATATCAGTTCCTTTGTTCCGTTGAATTGGCGGGTTGCGCGGCACCGAGCGCCGGCTGGCATCCAAACCACTTCGTTCTAAGTGGTCCCGATGGATTAATTGGCGCCGCCCCCGCCTATGTGAAAACGAATAGCAATGGGGAGTTTATCTTCGATCAAGGCATAGCCACCCAGGTAATCGCGGCCGGCCTCGATTATTACCCGAAACTCGTGGCAACTCTGCCGTTTACCCCCTGTCCAGGATACCAGTTCCTAACCAGCGACAAGGCCGATATCGAGGAACAGAATTTATTCATTATAGAGGGAATGAGAGAATTCGCCTATCAGAGCAAATACGGCTCTGCCTCTATTCTCTTTCCAAGTCCATGCTTCGACGAGAAACTCCAAAAAATAGAGCACCTAAATCCGTGGAGTCATCAGTACTTTCTCTGGTTGAACGAAAACTACGAAACCTTCGACGATTATCTGCATTGCTTCAACAAGAATCAGCGCCGCAACATAGTCAGGGAGCGTGCATCCATTCGAAATCTGGGCATTGAAATTCGAATATATACCGGTGAAGAAATCGACAGCGGCCTAATGAAACTGATGTTCAAATTCTACCATAGCACAAACCAAAATTTTGGCCCCTGGGGAGCCTTGTTCTTAAACGAGGAATGGTTCTGCCACATAGCCAGGGTTTGGACGCACCGCATCATCCTTGTAGCCGCCTATCTGCCTAGTTACGAGGTACCTATCGCGATGAGTATGTTGATTCGCAAAAACCGGCATCTCTACGGCCGCTACTGGGGAGATACATTCTACATCCCGAATCTCCATTTTGAGCTCTGCTATTACACACCAATCGAATACGCGATAGCTCAGCGAATAAGTGATTTCGACCCCGGCATGGGCTCCCGTCATAAGGCAAGAAGAGGATTCCGAAGCTACTGCTTCAACAGCTATCACAATTTTACAAACAGGGCAGTGCGTGAATACTTCGGTTATCTTACCAGTCTATGCGACCAGGAGGAATTGAATTTAATCGAGCAACTCAATAACTCTGTTCCCTGGGCCGGGCAGGGCGCCAAAACAACATGAAAGATTACTACGCCATCCTAGGGCTTTGCCCAAACTGCAGCAAGGCGGAAATCCACAAATCATACCGCGCCAAGGCCAAGGAGTTGCATCCCGATCTTTCCGGCGACGATCAAACCGCGAAATTTCTCGCGCTCAAGGAAGCCTATGAGATACTCTCCGGAGAACTAACCCGCGACGCCTACAATCGAAGTCGCCGAAGCGTCCGGAAAAGCAGCTCGAAGAGTTCCTGGGATTATAGAAGCTTTCTAAACGCCCGGAAGGATAATCCCGAAAACCTAGCCCGGCTAATCTGCTTTGATTTACTGCATGATAACGGCTCTCAGGCCATCAGACTATTTGAAGAGGCCCAAAGCAGTGGATGTTTTTCCCTCTTGCAGAATCTCGAAAGAGAGGATTTTATGGACTATGCCTTCCTGTTAGCCGAGGCATACCTGGAACAAAATTCATTTGTAAAAGCCTACAGATTGCTAAGGGGGATAGCAAGGCTGGAAGAGGAGCGCCCTTATTTCAGACACTTCTACGTGGAAGTGTTGGAACGAATGTCATCAATCGTGCAGCACCAGCTCCCGGAAGACCAGGATAATCGCCTAAGGATTACCTTTCTAAGCGACATGATACGCCTTTCCTACCCTCCCAGGGAATCAGCCCGCCTACGCAAGCTACTATCAGAACTGCTAGCTTCCATTGGCCGCTATCAGGAGGCCGCCGAGAATCTCTTCGAAGCCTATGAACTCGCTCCGAGAATGCCGGGGATAAGGGAAAGAATTGCAAGTTTGAAAGAATCAGGTTACCGCTGCGAGTAGGTTTACCGGAGTAAGCTGGAAACTATCTGAGCTTCCAAGCGGAACTTGGTTTTAGTCTGCCGAGTTACATAACCCCTTCATCAAAGCGCGCGTAACTCTCAACTATCTCATCTTCGGCAAACCAAACAGCAATTTCGGTTACCGCGCTGACTGAGTCTTCGGAGGCATGAATCAAATTCGGAATAACACCCAAGCGCTCCCTGCTCCGCTCATAACTCATATGGCAGTAATCTCCGCGAATTGTCCCAGGCATCGCCTCTCTGGGTTCCGTGGCTCCAACAAGCTTTCGCACAACAGAGATGGCATGCGCTCCTTCCAAAACCAGGGCAACTACAGGCCCCGAGCTTAGAAGATTGACAAGTCCTTCAAAGAAGGGTTTACCCCGATGGCTCTCACAGTGCTTCCTTGCCCTGGGTGGATCGGGCCATATCAGCTTAATGCCGGTAAGAGTTAGTCCGGCATTTTCGAACCTGCTAAGAATAGCGCCAACGAGCGCTCGTTTTACGCCATCAGGCTTAACCAGAACTAGGCTGCGTTCCCAAGTTTTTCCCATAATCGTAGAGTTTAAGTGATGAAACTGATTTTGCCCATCCTACATGAATCTATTTCGCATATCGGCAACACGGTGTTATGGCAAATACATCGCGCCAAAGAAGCACCTATTCCTCACAAAGCCTGCAGTTGTACGCCCTATACGACTGAAGTTGATAGTTAGAACAGGGGATTGAATGAATACGAGAATGGCTTTCAGTCTTTGGTATGATACACGGGCCCTCTGTTCAGTTTTTCCCTACTCGAGACTCATCAGCAGAAACATCATATACGATACGCCCTCGGGAGACTGTGATTATCTGTCCCTCGAGCTTTGGGGGCAGAAATTCAAGATTGATAAATTGCGGCAGGCATGCCTCTGAATCAGGAGATTAACTCATGAATACTCGAGTTACACCAGGCTGGGACACGGGCTTGCCGCTTGGGCTGGAAAAATTCTCAATACCGTTTTCTTACTCACTTATTTGGTATTCTATTCCCCAATTGAGGCCAAACTTATCCGTTAAATTCCCAAAGACGGATCCCCAAAACATCTTGCCCGCCGGCATGTCGATTTTTCCGCCTTTAGACAGTTTTTCAACTATTTCATATACTGCCTTTTCAGAGTCAACATTCAAGTGAATAGTAGAGTTGGTTCCCATTACTAAGTCATGGTTTTCCATGACATCCGAAAAATAAATGCAATGCCCGTCTTCAAAGGTAAGAGAAGAATGCATCACCTTGTCTAGCCATTTCTCACTGATTGGTATTCCCTCATCCTCGGGGAGTTCTCGAAATCTCATGATTTGGATATCTCCTCCAAGCACCTCTTGATAAAACAGAATCGCCTCTTCACAGTTTCCCTTGAATGATATATAGGGAGTAATTTTCATTATCGCCTCCGGTAAATAGAGATATACTACCGCCTGTCGTGCGATTCGTCTATACCCAAGCCTGCTTTTCTGAAAAACCGAGACTTGGTGTGTGGATTCAGATAGATTCCAGCTATGCTTCCCTTAGGTAGCAGGAGAAATGGTTCGCTTGAACTCCGCCGGTGGCTCTGCTCTCCATGGCTGGGGGTTAGCTCCCGTAGATTCTGTGGGTAAGACCATCCCGAATCCGATTGGCAAAGAACAGGTTTCACAGATTTATTGCTCTCATTGCGGTAAAATATACCGATTAGAGAATCAGAAACGATTTAAATGTGCTTCATGCCGAAAACAATTTTCTATTAGAACTAATTCTATATTAGCAGGCAACAATGGATATTGGCGCGTGCTTATTCACTACGCCTCGTAAAGGATTTTCGACTATTCAATTAGCTGAAATTCATATCGGTGATGAAGAGAGACACAAAAGCAAAAAATTGAACGTCGGACGAGGTGGCGCTGTAAGTCAACAGTAATTGGTATCAAAGAAAGAGGTGGGAAGGTAAAGGCTAAGAAGATTAAAAGTTCCGAATCTAACACTCTGCGAAAAGAAATAAAAAAGTTGCTATTAGGAATGCGGTGCTTTGTACTGATGAGCATGGGACATATCAGTCAGACCTATACAGATGAAACTGTTGAACTTTCAGTGGGTGAATATGTAAAAGGAATGGCTTCAACTAATGGGATAGAGTTATTTTGGGCTTTATTAAAAAGAGATTTTTGTGGAGTATATCATCGAATGAGTGAAGTTCATCTTGATAGATATGTCAATGAATTTTGTTTTCGGCAAAATAAAAAAGATGAATCCGACGAACGGACTTTTTCAGGTTTCTTTATAGTGGGAATGGACGTCAATTAAAATATGCCTCGTAAAGCCGCGGTTATAAAACCAATAGACGCTTCATTTGATGAAGTTATGAAAACAATGTTGGGGGGAAAAGAGGAATCAATTCCTAAAACTACTAATACTTCTTTGTTTCATTGGATTGGCAAAATACATTGCATGGATTGCGTTGAACTAATGAATACTTTGCCGAAAGAGAGCATAAGTGTTATTGTCACTTCACCACCCTACAACATAAAAAACAGTACGGGCAATGGTTTAAAAAATGGTTCGGGTGGTAAGTGGCCAAAAGCTGGTTTGTTGAAGGGATATGAAAATCATGGTGATAATATGCCCTATCCCGAATATATTGCATGGCAGAGAAAATGTCTTACTTCCATGATGAGGATATTAAGATCAGACGGAGCAATATTTTACAATCATAAATGGCGAGTTCAAAATGGCCTGTTACAAGACAGGTCTGATATTGTAAAGGATTTCCCAGTTCGTCAAATAATAATCTGGGAAAGAAAAGGAGGTATTAACTTCAATCCCGGTTATTTTTTACCTACTTATGAAGTGATATACTTAATAGCGAAACCAAAATTTAAACTTGCTTCAAAAGCTAATGCTCAGGGAGATGTATGGAAAATACCGCAAGCTCGTGATAATAGACATCACCCTGCACCATTCCCAATAGAATTAGCCCGAAGATGTATAGCATCAACCGTGGAAGGAGTTGTGTTAGACCCCTTCATCGGATCGGGTACAACAGCTATAGCGGCGGAAATGCTAAATCGTGAATGGATTGGTATTGATATTTCAAAGAAATATTGCGAGATGGCTGAAAGTCGGTTAAAGAAATATGGAAAAGCAAGGCTTGCATAAAGTCAAGAAAATTGGCTAAGGCCAGGCAGCCACGCTCTGGAGCTGCTGTTTTTAAGAGAATAGCGGAAATTCTTGAAACCGGAACTTGGGAATTTCCAAAAGATGGGAAATATAATGGTTCTGGCGGTCCGGGTAGATTATTAGGTATCAAAGAGAATAATGCGGATTCCCCCGATTTAGCGGATTGGGAAATCAAGTTTCATGGCGGTAATGCACTTCTCACTCTTTTTCATAAAGACCCAGAACCAAGAGGTATTATACGATCAATGGTACATGAATTTGGTTGGGATGATGAACAAGGAAGAAGAAGTTTCCGGCATACCATTAAGGGTGAAACTGACAGGGGTTTTTATGTAGTAAACGAAGAAGATAGAATAGTAATCCTACATAAATACAAGGAGACAGCCGTACCCCATTGGACACATAATTCACTACTCAATGCCTTATCTTCAAAGTGTCGCCGATTAATAGTTGTTAGTGGCAAAGTTTTACGAAATCCAAGGAGTGTAACGTACGAGAAGGCAATGGCATATTGGGAACCGGACATTAAAGGTTTTTCAGGTGCAGTTGCAAGTGGTTTGTTCTATGTAGATTTTGATGCTCGTACTAAAAAAGGGACTGGTTTTGGAATCAGGAATCACGGAACTAAATTCAGAATCAAAGTAGAGGATTTATCCAGGGTTTACGCAAACAAGAAGAAGATTTCAATCGGCATGGGTTGATCAAGTATACAATTCCTTTTTTTGTCTCTCCTGCTGTGGGTTTTCACAGGTACTGGGACAGTAGAACAATCCGAATTTACATGCATCAGCTTAACGTTTCCTTGATAACAAGTTGGGACATGCGAGCCGAGCTTAGATGCGATACCATGGTTGATACTAGACACCCAGAAAGAAAACTAGTTAACCTATTTCCGGGAGGTTAACAATGCCAACTGAGAACAGAGAGCTGGAACTTCGCGAGAGAATTATGCGTATAGAAGAATTGCTGAGTGATGGCTTTGGGAAGATGGAAAAGCGTTTCGACGAACTCCTCGGAGATGCGAATAGGCGTCCGGATGGATTTCAATCGGGTCATCCAGGATTTTCGGGTCAACAAGGACCTCCGGGTCAAAATGGTCCAAATGGTGCGCCTGGATTTTCTGTATCTCAAAGTGATTCGAGGCGATAGATAGGCATGTACTTCGCGGGGATATGAAGAACCACTTCAACCAGTATGGGGGGAACAGTGGGATCAAGGGTATAGAGGGTACACCGGGAGTTTCAGAAGCGATTTTATTACAGAGATAGAGTCTACGGATTTCTTCAATCAGTCTGCCTCCGGTGATTGCCGGCGTCGTGCCTGTCTAGGTGTTTTTGATTCGACACACTGGTTCAGTCTCCCGCGTGGAGTAAGCACCGGAGTTAAATCGCGGGATAATGGCCTAAAGGAAGTCGACGACTCCCACTTTAATCCGGTATGAATCCCCTGAGGCGATGTGGGCGTGGTGGAGAAGCCTGCTCAAGTTTGCCGTGGCGACCGTATCGTCAGTCATGATTTTCCCGCATTTCCCGAAAAACTTGCTGAGGGAAGGGAGAAGATGGGTCTTCCCCAAGCCGCTGGGGCCCATGAGTACAGCATTCTTCTTGCGCTCGATGAAGGCCGGGGAAGAGAGTTCCCTAAGAGTCTTTCGGATCAATCCACCTTGGAGCCAGTCGAGCAGATAGCTTAAGAAACCCTCTCGTCATAGGTCCGGATGAGTCGTTACACCTTTCCCTGGGGACGGTGAACCCGACAGCGACGGGGATGAAATCCTAATGGTTGGCCAGTCTCATCTGGTGCTTGTTGGCCTTCCATCGGCCTTTCGAGTCGCGGTTGAAGGCGGTTTTCATGTTCTCGTAGAGAATCTCCCGGGGCACCGCAACCGAAGTAACGGGGGGCCCGGACATGGCAGGCCGAGGTTGTCTTTTGGTCCATGCCGGTGGCTCTTTCATCTTCACGTTTTGTCCCGGGAATCGCCTAGTTCCACGACTCTAACAAGCATCCGTACGCATACGCGTTTTTTTCGGAACTTGAGGTTGCCATGAGCCCGAGGCTAAGGCTTCGGCCTGCCTGATAATCCTCGCAAGGCCTCCCAGATTGACTGGTCAACTCGATGCCGGTGCCTGCTAAGAACTGAGTCCAAAAGCATTTCTTCGCGTTATCGGGCAGGAACCAAGCCGCGCTCCTTAATCTTCTTCATGACTTTGGAATTTAAATGCCGAAATCGATTCTGTTAATTCTATGCCGAAGCCTTTGGCTCAGTCTGGCTCGCGATAGAGGGGGCTATATGATACCGCTTTCGAGAAAACTGAAATAGGCTCCCTCAGTGAAAATAATGTGATCGAGCAAGGGGATTCCAAGTAAGTCTCCGGATTGCCGAAGTCGCTTGGTCAATTTCTTGTCCTCCGAACTTGGTTCCTTGTTGCCGGAGGGGTGGTTATGCGCGCAGACAATCGCCGCCGCCCTATCGCGCAGGGGGTCGATAAAGACTTCCCTGGGATGAACCACGGTACGGTTCAAAATACCCTGACTAATCACCCTGATTCGAATCACCTCGTGCGCACCATTCAAGCTGAGCACAAGAAAATGCTCCTGAGGTCTATCGGCCCAATGAGTAAGAAGGGGTATCACATCACTTGGTTGGTCAATCCTCCTTCGAGCCGGTCGCAGCCTCCGCCTGGCAAATTCCAAGGAGGCGGAAATCATAGCCGCTCGAGCGGGTCCTATTCCCTTAACTTCGATAAGTTCGGTGAAATCGACATCGTCTCCCGAGCTTTCAACCACACTGAGAAGATCCACGGCCAGCCGGTTCACGCTTTTCTTACTGGAGCCCGAACCCAGCATTAGGGCGAGAAGCTCTACATCGGAGAGAGCATTGACACCCCGCGCCGCGAGCCTCTCCCTGGGCCGCTCGCTCACGGGCATATCGGCGATGCTCTTATAGACAAAGGTTTTCATACAGTCTATAACAGGCCGATTTCTCAAGATGCTTAGCACGCGGGCAGTTTTCTTGGCCGAATTTTGGCATCCAAGGATATTGGGCCAGGTGTGTAGATTTCAAGAGCCGATTGCATAAGCGATTTTCGCTGCTTGCATGCCCATTCCGGTTTTCCCCGCGGTGGCTTCAATCTAGGCAATCCCCGGGGTAGTTTTACACGGAGAATATGGCGCAATCTGGAACAATGGATTTTGATAAGTCGGTAGGAATTATGGGAATATTTGAATCCTGAGCTTGCATATGCAGGGTTATTTCAAGAAGCTGATTAGGGCAGAGAAAAAGGAAAAATTGCTTCCCGAATCGGAAAACTGCTACAAGGGGATATGTTCGATAAGCTTCAAGCATATGAAATAAAACTATCTAAAAGATCGGTATTCTCTTCATCCGCATCAAGTTGGGTTGGGACTGTTGAATCACGTTCAAGGTTATTACACCGAGAGGAAGACCGGCAAAATCCCGCACCCGATAACACATGGCTCTCAAATTATTTGTTTTTGATGTAATCTATTCCTAAAACTTCTTTTTGAATCGGAGCGTCTGAAATGGAAGAATTTAGAATCAGAGATTTGCAACATTATCTCTCACTCCTGAAAAAAGTCAATTCCTCCCCGAGCAGACCGAGTTGGGAGTACATTCTTCCTTATTATGACGAAAACATCTTTTTCAAAGACTCTGTACAAGAGATTAGAGGAATTGTGGCTTTCTCCGAAATGACCAGACGCCTCGCAAAAAGATCAAAAAATCTGGAAATGCTTATCCATGGCGGCTGCCAGGAGGATAATCTGATGTTTATCGAGTGGGAGATGGTTATTTCCTATAAGAGATACCCCAAAACATCGATTTTCGGTGTGAGCAGTATCACATTGAAAGAGGGAAAAATCATTATTCAGCGCGACTATTATGATCTCTGGGGCGATATCTTTAACAGTATAAAATTTCTCGCCCGCGGCTACCGCAGATTCATGAGAAAGAGATTCGGCTGATGGCTTTGCTCCACTACCTGACTCAGTATCGTTTCCGCCATATGGGCGAGCTGATTCGCAATGAAAACAGAAAACAGAAGTTCTGTGACAAGAACCTGAAAGGGAAAACGCTCGTGCTTACGGGAGCCACATCGGGAATCGGCCTCGAGACAGCCCGTCTCTTTGCGGAAAGGGGGGCGAGGCTTATCTGTATAAACCGCGATCGGGGCAAATCGAAAATCCTCGAGAGAGAACTCAGGGAGAGGTTCGGCTGTGAAATCCAAACCCTGATTGCCGATTTCAGCTCTCTCGAGCAGTTGAAAAAATGTGCCGATGAGTTACTGAAGATAGAAAAGCCGATAGATATTTTAATCCACAATGCCGGAGTCTTTAACACAAAAAGGCTTTTTTCCGAGGACAAAATTGAAATGGTATTTCAGGTCAATCATATCGGTGCCTTTCTTCTCAACTTCAGGCTCAAGGAAAAACTGAAAGAGGAAAACCGGGCGAGGATTATCTATGTCAATTCAGAAGGGCATCGCTTTGCCCTGGCCGGCGTGCATCTGGACGATCTTGCCTGGGAAAGGCATCTGTATTCGGGCCTGAAGAGCTACGGAGCCGCCAAAACGGCACAGCTTCTGACAATGCTCAAATACGATGAGTTCTTCGCCGATTGTTCAGTGACCATAAACGCCATGCATCCCGGGAATGTCAGATCCAATATAGGAAATAACAACGGCAGATTATATCGAATGCTGAAAGAGAAGCTGATTCTGCCCTCGGCTAAAGATCCGGTTCTCTCGGCGAGGGCTCTCCTCTATCTGGCCGCTACTGATGAAATCGAGGGAGTATCGGGAAAATTCTTCAATCTGACGACGGAAGAGAAGCCGGCACCCCACGCCATTGATTACGGCCGTGTCGATGAAGTTTGGAATAAGAGTTTGGAGATATGCGGTTGGCTATGAGGTCTGATCACAGGAAGAAAATCCTTGTCGTCGGCGCGGGTATGTCCGGACTTACGGCAGGAAACTATCTTCTGCGAAGCGGTTTCAAAGTACATATCCTTGAAAAATCATCTGCCGGCGGCGGACTTGTTTCCTCATTTCTGAAAGATGGTTTTCTCTTTGACACCGGACCAAAGGCTATAGGCAATGCCGGTATTCTGATGCCCATGTTAGAGGATCTCAATATCGATCTTCCCCTGGTCAAAGTTGAAGTTTCCACCGGCATAAGGGATTATATCGTCCATTACAATTCCCATGCTGATATCGATTATTTTGTTGATTCGCTGCGGATGCTCTTTCCGGAAAATAGCGATGATATTGTGAAAATCGATCGCTATATCCATTCCTATACGGGAATGACGAAGACATTGAACAAAATCGCCAATCCTTTTTTCAAGAATATTCTGAAAGACCGCGGGTATTTGTTCAAAGAGCTTATCCCCTGGCTGCCCTCTTTTTTCTCCGTTGTATTGAGAACCTCTTTGTTCCACCAGTCAATGGAAAAGCTTCTGGGATCGGTGACGACCAATCAATCATTGATCGACATGGTTTCCCAGCACTTCCTCAAGGGCACGCCGGCCGACTTCGCCCTGGGGTATTTCGAAAATTTTCAGGACTATATGTATCCCCTCGGGGGGACTGCAGAGCTTCCCGCATCGTTGGCAGGGAAAATCACAAGGGAAGGTGGAATTATTCAGAATAATACGGAAATAGTCGGGGTGAACCCAGTTGCAAAGAAGCTGACCGATCAGAACGGAGAGGAATACACTTATGATATGTTGTTATGGGCCGCCGATCTGAAAAGTCTATATAAGAAATTGGACTATTTATCCTGTCCGCCGGAGCTTCAGCGTTCCATTGAACAAGAAAGTGAAAACTATTGTTCCGTTAAGTCCGGGGAATCGGTCTTTTCTCTGTTCCTAGCCGTTGACATAACTCCGGAGATATTTCGCAAGATTTCAAGGGGGCATCACATTTATACCCCGCGGTTGAAAGGCCTGGGGGAGCTGCACAGAAAGCAGCTCGAACGTATCAAGGTGGAATGGAACGGGATAAGGAAGGAGGAATTGTTTACCTGGCTTGAGAGCTTCTGCAAGTATAATTCATACGAAATATCAATCCCCGTTCTGAAAGATGAGTCACTGGCTCCCGCGAGTCAAAGCGGACTGATTATTAGTCTCCTCTTTGACGGCGAGTTGTTTGAGTTGGTGGAAAAGGCCGGTTGGTATGAGGAATTCAGAGAAAGAACAACTAAATACATGCTCGATGCGCTGGAACAATCGATTTATCCGAGACTGAAGGAGAAAACCCTTTTTATGCAATCGGCTACCCCCTTAACATTGTTGAAAATGTTCAATACGGCTAATGGAGCAATAACAGGATGGAGCCTTGAAGAGGAGGTTCCCGTACCGAACAGTCTGACGGGGATTCTGGGTACCGTAAAAACGGCCATTCCCCGCGTCTTCAAAGCCGGCCAGTGGAGCTACAGCCCCTCAGGGGTTCCCATTGCCATACTCACCGGAAGGATTGCCGCCGCTGCTATTCAAAGGAAGGCCCGTGGGGTTATATGAAGAGTTTGATAAGCAGGAAGAGAATGATTCCCCAATTGACCAGCGAGAAAAAGAAAATGCCCGCATACAGCGGTTTTTTTATATCATTTCCCGACATGGTTTTAAAATCGTTTCTTTCAAGGAATGTAGAGATTTCCCTATTTAAATCCGATTCATTCAATAATTCATCACTTTTCAAATCCTGTCTGATTATGAAATGCTGACTATAGGGAAAAACCGCGGCGCTTACAGGTCTATCGCAATCGATGATGCTCTCCTGGTAGGTGTTTTTCCTGATTTCCATACTGTCTATCGGTACTTGTAAAGCCTTTTTCATTATAACCGGATCGAAAATCAAACCAAAAGGCTTTGATGAGGGATTTCTTAGCTCGCCACCGTAATTAACTGAAAAGTTGCCTTCTAACCAGAGGGATTCATCCAGTTCCCGATAATTTCCGCTTCTTATATCAGCTGTTATTGAAAATTCTCTACCGTTTAAGCGGTTTTTAACATCGATTATCAATTCGCCAAAGGGCGTTGTCGTAAATACGGCGGGATCGCCGGTATAGCCGCAAAATCCGTTTTTGGGATCGTGGCTGTTCGTGTTTGTTTCATAATCTGAGATGATCCAGGATAGAAGACCCGTATTTTTTACGCGGGCGATGATGTACACTTCCAGCCGCATGCCGATAAAGGCCGATGTGCGGGCTAAAAAGGCACTGAATATAAGCAGCGGACATTTTGGCTCATTTTTGAAAAGGGAAGCTTCTGCCAATTCATATCCTTCCGGGAGCATGGCTTCAACCGCTGCAATATTCTTGATTTTGTATGTGAGAAATAGACAGTAGGGATCCACGATAAAACCCATATAGGGAATTTTCCTGCTTCCTCTCGTCATGATTTTGTGCTGCGTTTTCTTCGGAAGCAGTTTATTGTAATCTCCAAGAAAACTAATTGTCGTAACGTCCTCCGGCTTCACCAGAGACTCAATCTTCCGAATGAAATCCCTGTTTTCTTCTTTGTTCATGTGGATACCTCCCTCACGATTTCAGTATCAATAGAATGAGCAGTAGTAAGGAGATTAAAGGAGATACTATCATTCCCGTGAAAAAAAGTCTTCTAATGCTTTTCGTCGAGAAGGTTTTTATATCTTTCATCCGCGCCAGTTTCATGTAATTTGAAATCAAATCCTCATTATTCCGGATAAGAGTTCTGCAGCCCGGACTATCGGCGATATAGTGTTGTGTGAAGGGGAAACAGGCAATTCTCGAAGGAAACTTTTCCGCAAAATCGGGGACAAGAGTATTCTTCGTTATGTTGAAATCTTCTATGGGAAGATCCAGTGCTCTTCCAACTTCGGAAGGATCAAATATTACGGCAAACGGATTATTACTGTAATCTGAGATATCTTGGATGTGCCCAATTGATGTGTTTCCCGTAACCCATAGAGGTTGATCGGGGCGACGGATTCGCCCACGGCTCAAGTTGCCTTTCAAAACAAGCTCCCGATCACTCTTATCGTCTCTTATATCGACATAAATATCGCCTTTGGAGCTGGTAGTAAATATGGCCTTCCTGCTGTTCGGATCTACAATGCCTTCCGACGGTAGGGCGATTATGGTATTGCTCAGGATATCGAAAAAAATCCACGATAAAAGGCCCGTTTCTCTGTCGACGGCAATGAGGTATGATTCCAGCCTGACACCCCAAAAGGTGCTACCCCGCGTATTCAGATTGCCAATGCCGAAGTAATAGCCGGGCTTGTCATCTTCGAAAATTCTTGCCTTAACAAGCTCATAGCGTTCCGGTAGCAGTGATTTCGCTTTTTCGATGTCTTTTAGCTTAAAAAAGAGAAATAAACTATAGGGCTCTATGACGAATCCCATATAGGGGGTTTTCCTTGAGTTTTTAACCAGCAACTTCTTGAAAAGAGAGCGAGGTATCAGCTTTCTGAATGCCTGGAAAAAGAAGAGATTGCACACTTCCGCTGGATCAATGAGATCTTCAACTTTCTTTATGAATTTTTCATCGTCTTCTACTTTCAAGCTTTGCGATCTCCCTTATCAAACGCGAAGGCATATAAAAATTCTATTCAATGATGTGTAGACTGTCAAAAATACCCCCGTTATTAATAATACAGGAGAAGTTACTTAATTTCAGGGTTAGATGATACAATCGTTATGATTCCTCCATTTGATTGAGACATGCTGGAACCTCATTGAATGCGGAAACAGGATGGGATATGCATTATCATTTTCCTTGTGATGATAACTGGTTCTGTGAATAAAACTTGCGATTGCAATTAATCTATTAGATATGCTTCCTGCCGTCCTAGAAGGCGGCAGTATAAACAGCCTATACTTGAAAAAAGAATAAACAATGATATTGCCCATGAGCGTATATTTTCGCTTCTGTCAAATCTCGGGGGAAATCTCGATAGGCAAACAATGAATCCCCTAAACCTATTCCGTCTTTCTTTTCTAAAAGGGAAGATCCATTTTGAGCGGAATGAGAAAAAGACTTTTATTAGCGAGTTGGAGAATTGTCTTGGTGGATGTGACGGTAAATGGAAAGAGAATAGTGGGATTTTGAGACTTATTGCTGTAGCATATGGCCCTCTGATTCTGCAGAAGGCTTAACTGTTTTTCGTAACTGATTATTCCATGGCCAGGGAATATGCGGGAAGAGCGCGGGCTCTAAATCCTTCAAACTCAAAGGCGTCTCTCATTCTGGCGCAATTCCTGTAAAACGCGCCGCCAATCGCCGGCGGAGATATTGAAGAAGGATACTTGAAACGTAAAAGACCGGGTCTATTGGTCCCGATAGGTTTTGTAGGCTGCAGAACCTGTCTGAAACTGACGATTGAGGGAGACCGAAGTCTGATAGCATCTGTGAATTCCTCAAGCCGATTGCATAAGCGATTTTCGCTGCTTGCATGCCCGTTCCGGTTTTTCCCGCGGTGGCTTCAATCTAGGTAGGGCTCGGGGGTAATTTTGCACTGAAAGTGCATATGAGAAAGGCGAGAGGCTTTGCTCACAAGAATCAGCATGGTCTTTGGAATCGTGGTTTTTTGTTCTTTCTTCGGAATGCTCGTTTTTTTCGCTCAGGTTTGCATAGAGGGCCGCCCTATAAACCCATCATAACTTCGTATGGCTTGATATTGCTTACCGTATTTCTGCCAATCAGCCCCCGAATCATTGATAGAACAAGATGACCTTGTTGGTTAGAACAGGGGCTTCTTATCCTGGTCTATGGGACAGTTAATAAAAATGCCCCAATGATGAGCTACTTGAT